>ENA-OROD01002076-OROD01002076.1-human-gut-metagenome-genome-assembly--contig:-NODE-2076-length-14893-cov-3.935571_pt1 | contig 14893 bp, 14 predicted proteins | sample MGYA00242123_ERZ509038 | MGnify/ENA primary metagenome ERZ509038 (study PRJEB26280, sample SAMEA2338719) | human gut metagenome | biome: human gut; feature: human-associated habitat; material: faeces... | reverse complement strand
GGTGCCCGCCTTGACATCAAGAGCGGCAGCGGTCACTTCGGAGCCGACGGAGGAACCGATCATCACGCCGTGTTCCCAGGAGAGAGCCTGGTAAACGAGAGGCAGGGTGGACGGACGGCGTCCGCCGAAGAGGAATGCGTCAATCGGAACGCCGGCAGGGTCTTCCCAGTTGGGAGCAATAGCCGGGCAGTTCTTGGCGCGGGCGGAGAAACGGGCGTTCGGATGAGCGGCCTTGACCGGTTTGCCTTCGGCATCGGTCTGCCCCATTTCCCAGACATTGCCCTTCCAGTCGATCAGTTTCTCGCCGGGTTCGAGCTCGACGTCCATGCCTTCCCACCAGATATCGCCGTTGGGACGCAGGGCGCAGTTTGTGAAAATGGTTTCCTTTGCGCAGGAAAGCATCGCGTTCTTGTTGGACTTCATGGAGGTTCCGGGCGCGACACCGAAGAATCCGTTTTCAGGATTGATCGCATAAAGTCTGCCGTCTTTGCCGAACTTCATCCAGGAGATATCGTCGCCGATGGTCTCGACTTTCCAGCCGGGAATTGTCGGAATGAGCATGGCAAGGTTGGTCTTTCCGCAGGCGGACGGGAAAGCGCCGGTAACATATTTGACTTTGCCTTCCGGATTGGTGAGCTTGAGGATGAGCATGTGTTCCGCCATCCAGCCTTCATCGCGCGCCTGGACGGAAGCAATACGGAGAGCAAGGCACTTCTTGCCGAGGATGGCGTTTCCGCCGTATCCGGAACCGTATGACCAGATTTCTCTGGTTTCGGGGAACTGGGCAATGTATTTGTGTTCCATCGGAGCACACGGCCAGACGCCGTTGTCTTTCGCGCCGTTTTCAAGCGGCTTGCCGACAGAGTGAATGCAGGGAACGAACTCGCCGTCCGTACCGAGAACGTCAAGAACCGCATTGCCGACGCGGGTCATGACATGCATGTTGATCACAACGTAAGCGGAGTCCGTGATCTCAACGCCGATCTTGGCGATATTGGAACCGACAGGTCCCATGGAGAACGGGATGACATACATGGTTCTGCCATGCATGCAGCCTTTGTAGAGAGCCGTCATCTCGGCTTTGAGTTTCTTGGGATCAATCCAGTGATTTGTGGGGCCTGCATCTTCTTCCTTCTCGGAAGCAATGAAAGTACGGGCTTCGACACGCGCCACGTCGGACGGATCGCTTCGGAAGAGAACGCAGTCGGGACGCAGTTTGCTGTTCAGGCGGGTCGCAAGACCGGATTTGACCATTTCATCGCAGAGCCCGTAATACTCTGTGTTCGTACCGTCACACCAGTAGATGGCGTCCGGCTCGCAGAGCTCGGCCCACTCGTTGACCCATGCCACCATCTTCGGATGGTTCGGGGCCGCATTCAGATTCTTAACCATTTTTACCTCCATTGAGTATTGGTTTTTGTTCCGGAAATATAAATCCGGATAATATACCCTGCTGTGAATCCTTTTACAAATAAAAAAGCGTCAATTTTTCGAGAAAAAAGCCGCTTGCAGAAGACATATGCCGACATCATTGTGAAAAGAATAACGATATGTTTTATCTTGATTGGAAAGCAGTTGGAAAAGTATGAAAAAACAGGAAAACAAAGCGGTCTCCGGAATTCTGAATCAGCAGCAGAGAACGGAACAGGACAACAGGAAAACAGGAAAAAAGTCCCGTTTTCCGTAATCATCTTCCCCGGCAGCAACGGACTATTTTGCTTCTTTTCTCCATTGAGCCGGAGTTTTGCCAATTGCTTTTTTGAAACTGCGGTGAAAATAACTGGCATAATTGAAGCCGCAACGGTCTGCAATTTCCTCTGAAGTAAGCATGGAACAACGTAACAGTTCGCAAGCGAATTCCAATCTGTATTTCATCTGCAATTTGCAGTATTCCATGCCGGAGTTTTCTTTCACCAGGCGTGAAATGGTTCCGGGGGAAAGCTGGAAGTGCTCAGCGACATCCTCTCTGGAAAATTTCTCGCCGCGATGTTCCCGCAAGTAGTCATTGATCATCATCCAGCGCCAGTTGACTCTGGAATTCGGGGCATCAGATGCCGTATTGACAGCGTGTACCGTCAATTCAAAAAGCCGGCGGAAAAGTGCAGTCAGGATTGCAGCCGGGGCTTTCTCCTCATACAGCTTCTCAATGGCATGTATCAGCATAAAGCCGCCTTCCGAAAGAGGGACATCGGTATGGCAACAGGATTTCTCCCCCGACCGTTTTATAAAAACAATTCTGATATAAGAGCCGAAGTAACAAAAGGAGACGCTTTCCCGTTCCTGTTCCGGCAAAGCCATCCACTGATAGCCGCTGGCCGCACAATAGTAGATTCCCGGAGCATGAAGAGGAGTTTTCATGATATTTTTCCCGTCAAAATTGAGAAAATCGACTTGCCCGTGCAACAGAAGATTCAAACGGGGAATTCCGTGTATGCCGGCTTTCGCCGGAGAATTCAGTGTCATCAACAGTTCAGGGGATTGCGGAAAACTGAATTCCGTCAAAAATTCCCTTGCATCTTCCAATGGCATTTGCCGGTTCATTGAATCACTCCTTCCATCGTAATGATACATTAGTATAGGAAATGATACATTTCAACCCTTGCCGGAAAGAAAAATTGCATTATAATTATACATAAAAAATAAAGAGGCAGTATGAACATTTCATCAAAAATAATCTGGTCAAACCGCTCCGGTGATCAAATCAGTTGGTTCCATCCCCGCGCATGCGTTACGGACAATCCCGGGCATATATTCATGACCCTGCAAAGAATCGGGGGCAGTGATTTTTACGGACCTCTGCACCAGAGCGTTTCCTTTGACGGCGGACACAGCTGGAGCAATCCCGAGCCGGTTCCGGGCTGTCAATGGAAACCGCTCGGCAACGGAATACACGAAGGAATATGCGACGTCGTCCCGGAATACCATGCCCCGACCCGAACGATATTGGCCATCGGACATAATGTCTATTACAAGGACGGCGCGCTTTTCGATTCTCTCGGAGATTGGAGTGCAAACACCGGCCCACAGTTGAACCGGTTTCCGGTCTGGGGCATACGGGACTCCGAAGGCAAGTGGATCATAACCCGGAAAAAGCTGGAAATTCCGGAATGCGAAAATTGCATGATCTATTCCTGCGGCAGCTCTCAAAGGCTGTTCCAGGGAGAGGATGAAGCGCTGATCCCCTTTACCTGCGGCAAATCCGGCATCCGCGAACGTAATGTTTTCTCCGCATTATTTCATTATGACGGAAAAGAGCTCACCTGTATCCGCCGGGGAAATACATTGCACCTTCCATTCCGCCGGGGCTTGCTGGAACCTTCGATTATCCGGTGGAAAGACCGTTGTCTCCTGACAATGAGAGCGGAAGACGGCTGTGGTTATCGTGCGGAAAGCGAAGATGGATTGACATGGCAAAAGCTTATGCCATGGAGCTTTGACGATGGAAGTATTCTTGAAACCTCCACCACTCAGCAGCATTTCCTGGAACTTGGCGGACGGCTTTTTCTGATCTATACCCGCAACGCCGGAACCAACAGCCATATCTGGCGTTTCCGCGCTCCGCTTTATATTGCGGAAGTCAATGATGATTTCAATCTGGTACGCAGCAGTGAACAGATTGTCTTTCCCATGATCCCTGAAGGAGACAAAGCTGCTGGAATGGGAAATTTCCACCCCGCAAAATTAGATGAACGGCGTGCGATCGTCACAGCCGGTGAGGAACGTTATTTTCAAGAATATCATGGCGACACTTTGTGCGCCATGCTTCAGTTGTAAACGAAAGGAGAAAAACAGCAGTTATGAAAGTGAAGAATAATTTTTTTACAAGGATCAAGTTCTTTATGAGGAAAAGTTGTAAACAGGGTGTTTCGTCCCGGCAGCGTCAATTCACCCCCTGCCTTGTTTTTCCTTTCTTCATTCAATTGTTGAATTGTTCTAATGTTCGATTGTTCAATTGTTTTTCTACTTCTTACTTCCCTGTTCTCTGTTCGAGATTCTTACTTCGCAGGGTAAAAATAAAAATTTTTACCCTGATCGAGCTCCTCATCGTGATTTCCATTATTGCCATTCTGGCAGCAATGCTGCTGCCCGTCCTGCGACAGGCACAGCAAAAGGCATACAGCATTTCCTGCATCAATAAACTATCCCAGATCGGCAAAGGCATTGCAATGTATTCCATGGACTTTGAAGACTGGATCATTCCAGAACGGCAAGCGGCTGATACCGCAAGTTATTGGTTCCGAATCCTCGGCGGAGCTGATGACGGGCAAGGTTATGGCGGGCTCCGGCACTTTGTCCTTGCAAACGGCAATGCGGATGTTTCAAAACAAGACAGTGACAGCTTTTCCTGTCCGGGAGAATCTCTCAACTTCGGTAATGCCAAAGAAACCTCTTACACTACAACGCATTATATCATCAACCGCTGTCTTACCGGGCATGCACTTCAAACAGACGAAAAATATACTTACGCACGGAAAACAGTCATGGTGAAAAATCCCTCTCAAACATTGCTGGTCGGAGACAGCGGCATCACAAACGGAACGGGATGTTTCAAAATTGCGCAATTCTCCTATCGCCATGGGAAAGGAGATCCCCGGAACCGCTATGACGGACATACCATCCAGCCAACGCTATCAGGACGGACCAACATTCTTCATGTCGGCGGAAATACCTCGCAAATGACCTATGCAGAATTGCTTGCCCTGCGGGATAAATCAATTCCTGACCATGGCACAGCCTCAAATGCATTATGGTATGGCTTCCTGCCGAATACCGGGAGGTCTCTGAAATGAAAAAGCATCTGATCTTTTGGGCAGCGGCATTGCTGTTCCAACTGGCTTCAACGGCGTCCGACGTGCAAAATGCGGTTCAGCCATATCTTCTGCCGCTGCCTCGCGAATATACACAATCGGAAAAGTTCGTTTCCGGCACTGCTCATATTTATTTTGAGGACAACTGGGGAATCTCCGCAGGAACCGCCGATTTCTTAAAAAGGGAATTTCAATGGGCTTTGAATGCAGTTTTTACACAGAAAAGAAATAACGGGGATTTCCGTCTGGTATTGAAGAAATGTCCCGCTTCGGAACTTCCCTCCAACCCGGAGGCCTATACACTTGCGATTGATGCGGAACGGAATATCATTCTGAAGGCGGCAAACAGGTCCGGCATGTTCCGGGCCATTGGAAGGCTGCTCTGCATTATAGCGCTGCCGCCGGTCTCAAGAGACGGAAACGGGACGATTCATCTCCCGGTACTTACCATCACAGATGCACCGCATTTTCCGTTCCGTGCCGTAACATTCAACACCAATTTGGGAAGACCCTATTCCGCTGAACAGGAAGCGCAAATCCGCAGAGAACTGGATATTGCGGCAAAACTGGGATATAATCATGTATGGCTTGCTTTCGGAGGACGATGGGAAAGCCGGAGACATCCGGAATTCACCCGGCATCCGGCATGGCCGGTCAAATCGGTACAGGCATTGATTCAATATGCCGAAGATCGCGGATTGAGAGCATTGCCGGCAACAAACAGTATCGGGCATGTCAAAGCCGCTCCCAGACTTCCTGTGATAGGCGGAAAATCTTTTTACCGGGGAAAAATGGTTCATTTTGATGAACTGATCATGGATCTTTCCCACCCGGATTTTTATAAGCTGTGGTTTGACTATCTGGATGAATACTGCTCACTTTTCAAACATCCTGAATATTGCAGCATAGGAACGGATGAATTTCACCGAGGGCTTTCCCTGCTGGAACAGAAGATGGGAAGAAAATATGAGGATTTCTATCCTGAATTTGTCAATAAAACAGCCCGATTTCTTCTGAAAAAGAATATCAGAACCACTATCTACCATGACATGCTTGCATCTCAGAAATGCTATCGTAAAGGAGAATTATATTATGAGGAAGCCAATGGGAGCCGGGATATCATTGATAAAATCGATCCAGAGGTCCTCATTGAATATTGGAGTTATATTCCAAGTCTGAAATACCCGCTTCTGGAGAAAATCAGAAAGTCCGGGCATGACATCTGCGTAACTTTCTGGACAAATCCCGACAACGTCCGCAGACTGACTCAACTCACAGACAGGATGGGAATCACCAAGGTTTGTTCCGGTCTGTTCGGACTAAGGGGAAATGAAACCGGGCTCGTCCTGAATGCGGAATATTTCTGGAATCCCAAACCTGCTGTCGAAAGAACTCATCATTTCCATCAGGCATGTTCCAACCGCCTTTTCGCTCTGGGAAACTATGCTTTCAGCCAACAGCCCGAAATGCTTCCGGGCGTGACAGACATACCCATCCCGGATTTCCTGAAAAGCCGATTCGAAAAATGCTTTTCAAAACCGCAGAACAACATCTGTTATCTTACCGGAAAACTGTCTGCCCCCGTCTATTTCGGTTTGTCGAAACCACTGCGGAAAATACCGGAACAGGAGTTGCTTGCCGGGACAAATCCCCATATCATCATGGTGCCGGAAGATTCCATGGAATATGTCCCGCTGGGGCGGTACCGCGTCAACCCTCCGGTACGCCGGAAAGGATTCTCCATTTACACCTGCAAACAGGGGAAAACAACCGGAACCAATCGCTTCGGTCATGAATTTCCGGTCAGAAACGGAATCCTGCAGGCAGGACGTTTCTCTTTCAGTGCCGCAGAACAGCAAGGCGGCAATATGGCGATCCCGGATCAGGGATATGTCGTTTCATCCCATCATGTCCTGATGGAACGGGAGGCTCATCCTGCCGATTTCATGCAATCCTTACGACCGGGACGCAGAATCACCTTTTATGAACTTCCGGAAAAGATCGAAACCAAAACAGTCTCACTGGCTCTGCCTGAGAAAGCCATACTGTTTTTCTGGATGCCGCTCCCTGTCGAAAAACGGCGTGGAAATTTTCTGAAAGATCCTGTGGTGATAGAGTTCTCGCTTGGAAAAAACAAATTCCGTTTGACAGGAGGAGATATGTTTTATCATAACAGGACATCACAAAACGGATGGAAAATATGGAATGTTTCTCCCGACTCCATGACGAACTTTGTTTTTGCCGTGGAAACACCAGTAAATACGGGCAAAGCAAAGTTACAGATAAAAGTCCTGCCGGGCGGAAGGATTGCCGGACTGACTTTGCTGGGAATGAGTAAAGCGACAAGAACGGAATTGCAAAAGTAAAAAACAACGCAAACTGTTTTTCCGTATGAACAGGCAGTCTCAGCCCCCTCCCCTGTCTGTTCCGAATTCAACAATGAAACCGGATTCCCGCAACGCAGCGGTGCCGAAAGAAAATCCATCCTCCGGCTGCATAAATCGCCGGAGGAGGATAATCCAAACAAACTGTCCGGGTTACTTTTCCGCTTTTCTGCGGTTGAACTTCTTGGCAAGGTCGATGATCTCCATCAGCTTCTGGCGCTGGACATCGGGCGTCAGATCGGCAAAAGCGTCGAGGAGAATCTTCTCATCCGAAGTAAGTTCAAGCGGTTTCTTGTGCACATCGCTTTTCTTCTTTTTCGGCAGATAATTCTTGATCAGGGGGTGAATCTTTTTCCAGGTGTCCTCCTTGATCGAATCCGTCTCCCTGCGCAGATACTTTGTAATCGTGTTTCCGCTGACATTCGCAAATTTCGCGAAATCGGAAACCGATTCGAACCCTTCTTCAATACAGCCTTGAAGCGCTTTTACGATTTCATCCGTCAATTTCATTTTGAATCTCCCTTGTTCACGCTTAATCCGCACAGGACGGACCGAAGTTGTTCCTGATATATCTGCAGGCATCCTCCAGAGACGGCAGAATCTTCGTTGAAAATTTCACGATCCACGGACTGCATTCCTCAAACGGGAACGGAGAAAACGTCACGACGAATTTTCCCTTGCAGTATGCCGCGTAAAATACCTCCATCGAGGTGCCGATCGAAGGCTTGTTGTAGTTGACCAGAATAATATCCGCATCGCGGACATCCTGAAGGTCGAACTCGACAATCTCGTTTGCACTGTCCACCTGGCGGTCCACAAACTGCCGCCGCATCGGGTCCAGGAGGCGGAACTCGTCCGAAAGCAGTTTCTTCGCCGCATCGCGCCATTCGCGTGCGGCGCCGTGGAATTCGTCCATGATCGGACCGCTCAAATAGATTGTTTTTTTCATTTTCTCTGTCATGAACAGACTCATTTCTTCTTTGTTCCGGTCTCGGGAAGCTCGCAGGAACAGGAGTTTTCCATGACGATGGAATTCTCCATTTCAACTTTCACCGGCTTGAGATTCCAGATTTTTGTCGCGTAGTCCTGAATGGAGCGGTCGCTGGAGAACATGCCCATATTGGCGATATTGAACAGGCAGCGGCGGTTCCACTCCTCCGGATTGCGGTAAAGTTCGGAAACCGATTTCTGAACCGTATCGTAGGATTCAAAATCGGCGGCGGTCATATAGGTATCATAATGGAACGAATCCAGAATCGGCTTGAAGATGCCGTGTTCGCCGGGTGAGAAGAAATCCGATTCGATCAGCCCGATCACACGGCGGAGTTTCTCGTTCCGGTTGATGAAATCATACGGATTGTAGCCGGAACTGCGGAGAGCGTTCACTTCATCCACATTCATGCCGAAAATGAAAATATTGTCCTTGCCGACCGCATCGTGAATTTCGACGTTCGCACCGTCCATGGTGCCGATCGTCAGAGCGCCGTTCAGGGCGAATTTCATGTTGCTTGTGCCGGACGCTTCGGTTCCGGCAAGAGAAATCTGCTCGGAAAGATCCGCGGCGGGAATGATTTTTTCCGCGAGCGAGACACGGTAATTCGGCATGAAAATGACTTTCAGCCTGTCCGCAACCTCGGGGTCGCTGTTGACGACCTCGCCCACGGAATTGATGAACTTGATGATGAGTTTTGCCATGTAATATCCGGGCGCAGCCTTGGCGCCGAAAAGAATCGTGCGCGGAACAATATCGGCACCCGGATTGTCCTTGATGTCAAGATACAGGGAAATGGCGTGGAGGGCATTCAGGAGCTGGCGTTTGTACTCATGCAGACGCTTGACCTGAACATCGAAAATCGAATCCACATTCACTTTCACGCCGCAGACATCCTGCAGATAAGCGGCAAGCCGTTCCTTATTGGCGCGTTTGACGGCGGCAAGTTCCCTGAGGAACCCGGAATCCGACGCAAATTTTTCAAGCTGCTTCAGCTCGGAAAGATCCTTCACCCAGCCATCTCCGATCCGCGATGTGATGAGTCCGGCAAGCCCCTGATTCGCCTTTTTAAGCCAGCGGCGCGGCGTGATCCCGTTCGTCACATTGACGAATTTATCCGGGAAGAAATCATTGAAGTCTTTGAAAAGACCGTGTTTGAGCAGTTCCGTATGAAGCGCGGCGACACCGTTGACTTTTTTGCTGGTGGCGACGCACATATAAGCCATGCGAACCATCTTTTCCGGCTGTTCCTGAATGAGAGACATCCGTGAAAGGCGGTCGTTGTCACCGATATAACGTGTCGAAACCTGGCGCAGGAAACGGAAATTGATCTCATAGATGATTTCGAGATGCCGCGGCAGAAGTTTGCCGAGCAGGTCCACAGACCACTTTTCAAGCGCCTCGCTCATGAGAGTATGGTTCGTGTAGTTGAAAGTCTCGGTGCAGATCTGCCATGCCTCGTCCCATTCAAAGTTTTCAATGTCGATCAGCAGACGCATCAGTTCGGGTATCGCAAGCGCCGGATGCGTGTCATTCAACTGAATCGTGGCATATTTCGCAAATTCATGGATGTCGATGCCGTTCATATGAAGGCGCCCCATAATATCCTGCAAAGAAGCGGAAACGAGGAAATACTGCTGTTTGAGACGGAGTTCCTTTCCCTCGTAATTATTGTCGTTCGGGTAAAGCACACGGGTGATGTTCTGCGACATGGAACCTTCCAGATTCGCGCTGATATAATCCCCCTGATTGAACTTGGACAGGTTGAATCCGTATTGGGACTCGGCGGACCAGAGACGAAGCGTGTTCACGGTATCCGTGCCGTAACCGGGGACCGGCGTATCATAGGGCATCGCAAGGACCTCCTGCGTATCGACCCAGCGGCGGCGGTATTTATTGCGCGCATTCGGATACGGCTCCACTCTGCCACCGAACTGAATGGAACGGGAAAGCTCCGGACGGCGGATCTCCCACGGATTGCCGCGGCTGAGCCAGTTGTCCGGTTCTTCCACCTGATATCCGTTCTGGATGATCTGGCGGAAAATTCCATAGTCGTAACGGATACCGTAACCGCCTGCGGGGAGTTCCATCGTCGCCATGGAATCAAGGAAACATGCGGCAAGGCGCCCCAGTCCCCCGTTGCCGAGCCCGGCGTCCACTTCCTCATCGCGCAGGAGTTCGATCTTGAGCCCGAGTTCCTTCAATGCCTCGACTGCGGCATCATAAACGCCGAGATTGATCATGGCGTTGCCGAGAGTCCTCCCCATGAGAAACTCAAGGGAGATGTAATAGACCGTGCGCGGCTGTTTGACTTCATAGGTATCTTTTGTGGCAATCCAGCGCTCCACCATCAGGTCGCGGATACTCAGGGCAAGCGCATGGTAACGGTCAAGATTGCTTGCTCTCTCGGGACTTTTCGCGAGCGACAACATCAGATGTTTGCGGAAGGATTCCTTGATGATATCTTTCATGGAAGGCATAGTATTCTCCTCAGTGATTATTTTGAGAACGTTAAGACAATACTATACAGCAAAAAGTGCCGTTTTGCAATCAGAAAAAGTTGGAAACGGGTCAGGATGAGGTCAGGAAATCATTGCCGCCCTCCCTGTAAAAAGAGCTGGACGGGGAATATTCCCCCGTCTCCGCGGTTAAATCCGTGCAGCGTCGAGAAGCGCCTTGCGCATGACTTCAACCGGCGCTTCGAGCCCGGTCCAGATCGAAAGCGATTTCGCCCCCTGGTGCAGAAGCATCGAAAGCCCGCTCGCTGCCGGAATGCCGTGCTCCTCGGCATAGGCATACAGCTTCGTGCGTTTGTAGATCGTATCGTAAAAGAAAATATCCCGCGGCAGAAGCTCCGGGCGGATCGGAGACGGATCCTCCGGTTTGAGTCCGAGGCTGGTGCACTGAACGGCGAGGCGCGAGTCATTCAGAAACGTTCCGACCTTCTCGTCATCGGAGATGGAAGCGGTTTCCACGCTCAACAGAGGAAATTCCTCTTTCAAAGTTGCAGCCAGTTTTTCAGCGGTCTTAAGGGTACGGTTCAACAAATGAATCTTTCTGATTCCGTGCAGGGCAAAATGAAACGTCAGAGCCTTGACCACGCCGCCGCATCCGATGAACGTGACGCTGCTGTCCCTGATCACATAGCGGAACGATTCCGCAAGCGCCGCCTCAAGCCCGTAGCCGTCCGTGCTGACGCCTGAAAGCTTTCCGTCCGACACGGTAACGGTATTGACGCTGCCGGAAAGTTCTGCGTCACGGGAAATTTCATCCAGAAAAGGAATGACCGCATTCTTATGAGGCACGGTGATGTTAAAGCCGGCAAGGTTTTTCCGCGCATCCAGCGTAAAGGCTTCCAGTTCCTCTTTTGGAACCAGCACCGCGATGTACTCCGCATCGAGTCCGAGCGCTTTCAGGGCGGCATTGTGCATGACCGGGGAAAGAGAGTGGGAGACCGGACAGCCGATCACTGCGTATATTTTTTTCTTCAACATGGCAAATATAGATTCCGCATAAGGTTTTCAAATAGAGATCTGCCATTCATTTTAGCATAACATTCATAATTACGCAAGCTTTCTGCGCAAAAAAAACAGTGATTTGAAAAAAACGGGAATGGATGTAAATTAATGAACAGGGATTTTGACCGGAAATGTCAAATGCATGAAGTCAAATTTCACATAGAAAGGTCCCTTGTTGTTAAACAACTCAAATCCGAAAGGGGTAACGAAAATGGCAAAAGCACTCTCCAAACCTGAAAGCAACCTCAAGAAACTCACGAAGTCCCCGATCCCGATGAACTTTGTGAAAAAACACAACGCCACATGGAACCATCAGGACTGGCTCGATTTTCTCGACTATCTGAAAGAGAAAAATTATTTTCCGATCGACACGGACAAAGTCGGGCTTCTTCTCGAAGAAAAGAAGGCGCAGTACATCGCTCTCAAGAACAAATAACATTCTGAAAGAGCATATTGCATATCCACGGATCACTGTCCGGTTCCCTCCGGACGGTGCAAGGGGATATGTATTGCAGTCATTATGGAACGAAAACCTCTGATCGCACTGACAATGGGGGACCCTGCGGGAATCGGTCCCGAAATCATTGTACGTATGCTTGCCGCGCATCCGGAGTTTCAGGACGGGGCGGATATCGTTGTGTACGGATGCCCGGAGGTTATTGAGGACGCGGCAAAGCGTTTCCTGCCCGGACAGGATTTCCGGTATCCGGTCAGGGCGACAGGATCAATGAAAACCGGCGGTTTTCATTTCGGGGAACTCTCCGCGCAATGCGGCAGAGAAGCATACGAAGCGGTCTGCGCGGCAGCCCGGGAGGCACTGGCGGAAAAAGTCGATGCCGTTGTAACGGCGCCGGTCAACAAGGCGGCAGTCAATCTGGCGGGAATACCTTTCACCGGACACACGGAGCTGATCGCCGGAATCTGCGGAACGGACGATTTCGCCATGATGCAGTCCGCCGGAAACCTGCGCGTTGCGTTTGTCACGACTCATATCGCGCTGAAAGACGTTCCGAAGTTCGCCACACGGGAACGGATCATCAAAACGACGCGCCTTCTGGAAAACGCAATCCGTGCCGAAGGAATCACAGAACCGAAAATCGGGATCGCCGCGATCAATCCGCATGCAGGCGAGAATGGAAACATGGGGACGGAAGACGAGCTGGTGACAAAACCGGCCGTAATGCACATGCAGGAAATGGGTATGAAGGTGGAAGGCCCGTTCCCCCCTGACACACTTTTCATCAAAAGCACTCTGGACCGTTTCGACGGAATCATTTCGATGTATCACGATCAGGGACACATTCCATTCAAAATGCTTGCGTTTGATCGCGGCGTAAACTCGACGCTCGGACTGCCGGTCATCCGCACAAGCGTGGATCACGGCACCGCGTTTGAAATCGCCGGGAAAGGCATCGCCGATACCGGCAGTTTCGCCGCCGCGTTTCAGATCGCACTCAAACGGGCACGCGCACGCCTGGAACGGCAGTAACATCCGCCAATGCCGCAGAGTTATGGAAAACAAACAGAAAAAGGAACAGCATCATGTTTGAATTGGACATCCGCCGGGAATTTTCTGCGGCGCATCAGTTGAAAGGATATAACGGCGACTGCTCGAATCTTCACGGGCACAACTGGACGGTGGAGGTATTCATCCGTTCGGAACATCTGGACGAGGTCGGGATTGCCCTGGATTTCAAGGTTCTCAAGAAAGAACTGGATGTGATTCTTGCCGGGCTCGACCACAAATTCCTGAATGAGCATGAAGAATTCAGGACCAAGAATCCGACCAGCGAAAATATCGCCATGTATATCTACAAAACACTCTCCGCAAAAATCAATACGGAAACCGTCAAAGTCTCCAAAGTGAGAGTTTGCGAATCCGCCAGTTCAGGAGCCACCTATTTTGAATAAGAATCCGATGGAAGAAATGGAATTCACTCCGCTGGAGGAGCGTCTCATGCTCCGCAGCGGCGATTCTTCGCTTGCAGGACGCCAGAAACAGGCGGCGGTAATCGTCGCCATTCTGTTTCTTGCGCTTTTCATTGTTGCCGCGATTGTCGTGAAGAACTACATTGCCGTGGCAATGATCGGAGTCATTTATGTCATTCTGACTCTTGTGGAAAAGCTCTGTTACATCAAGGCGATTTCCGCTTACCGCGCCCTTGTGGTCAAGTTAGGCAAAACCTTGAACGGGAAAAAATAAGAGAACCGGGAGGATGCTCCCGGCTGCCACAGTTTTACGGCTGTTCCTCCAGCCTTACATCATCGAACCATGCTTCTCCGGCGGCATCCCATATCCAAAGTCCGACGGCAACTCTGCCGCCGGTTTCCGGGGGTGTGGTAAAATCCACGCACTCGCGGAACCACGGGTTCGTTCCGATATAGCGTCCAAACCCCCGGACAGTGAACTTCCCGGCATTGTCCGAGATATAAACGCCCGCTCCCAGATTGGAATCTCCGGACAATCTGAGCCCCCGGGTTCTGATAAAACATGAAAAGCGGTATTTTGTATTCGGTTTTATGCCGCCAATCCAGTTGACGACATTCATTTTCCCGCCTGTCACATTTGCAAAATGAATGCTTTTCCCGTCTGTGATGAAAATCCTGCCATCCAGTTCCGCCTTGTCATTTCCACTTTTGTTCGATGTCCATAAGCTCCAGGAACCGAAGCGGGATGACTGCTTCACCACATCGAACCCGCCGTCAGGAATCAGGTTGCGTCTCTGAGTTCCGGCACGCCTCATGACGCCGAAATCCTCAACGGCATGGAAACTTCTGCCCGGAGCCGGACTCCACTGATAATAAATCTCGGATTTTTTATTTGCGAGAGCCCGATGGCGGGCAAAATTCACGGGAAAACCATCCTCTCCGATCTTCCCCAGCATTTTTTTAGGAACCCGGAACTCCGCAATCCATGCTTTTTCCGAACGTGTCACCTGCACCTGCGCTCCACTGTTCCAGTTTACATCCGTCTGAATGCCGGACGGGGTCAACGTACACTTCGCATCGTAAAGGACGCCATTTGCATTGGCGGCAAAATGAAAATAGTTTCTGCGGTCGCCGGACGGATTCAGAAACAGTTCCACACAGGAATCCGCATACAGTTTCGGCGCATCCGGAGTTTTCGCATCGGCAATGATGCTGCTCATTTCCGGTTCTTCACACTCATACCTGAAAACATAACGGCTGGTG
>ENA-OROD01002068-OROD01002068.1-human-gut-metagenome-genome-assembly--contig:-NODE-2068-length-14903-cov-5.218211_pt1 | contig 14903 bp, 11 predicted proteins | sample MGYA00242123_ERZ509038 | MGnify/ENA primary metagenome ERZ509038 (study PRJEB26280, sample SAMEA2338719) | human gut metagenome | biome: human gut; feature: human-associated habitat; material: faeces... | reverse complement strand
CCGCGCGTCCGCAAGAGTGCCGCCCGCCGGGGCGCATTCGAGTTCAACAGCTGACAGCAAACTGAAGAGGGTACTCACAGCATGAGTACCCTTGCTGATTCCCCTCCTTTTTCCAAAAAGTGCTCCGGGTTATGGCTTCGGAGGTTCCCCAAATAGCCCCACCACTGACATCGTCGTTCTTCAACCTTGGGGTGCAATCCGCGCCCCCCCATCCTTGTAACATTCCTTTCGTTGTGGGCTTTATTCTTCGACCGCCGGAGTAAGCGTCTGCCAGTCACAGCCCTCGCCATGGACGAACTCCGCCCAGCGGCGGCGGATCACGTCCACATATTTCGGATCGAACTCCATCGTGCAGTTGACGCGGTTTGTCTGCTCGCAGGCGATCAGCGTGCTGCCCGAGCCGCCAAACAGATCCAGCACAGTCTCGCCCGCCTTCGAAGAGTTGAAAATCGCCTTGATCGCCAGCGCGGTCGGTTTCTGCGTCGGATGCACATATTCCCGCGTGTTGTCCCGCTTGATGTCCCAGACCGTCGTCTGACAGCGGTCGCCGAACCACTCGCAGTTCTCGCCCTCATGACAGCCGTAAAAGCACGGTTCCGCCGCCCAATGGTAATCGCTGTGACCAAGGATCATTCCCTTGTTCCAGAACAATACCTGTTTGGATTTCAGTCCGGCATCAATGATGGCGTGTTCAAACTGCAAATGATTGCTGCTGGCATACCAGATGTAGAACGCCCGCTTTTCCCGGAGGCTCGCTTTCAGATTTTTGAATGCGGCAAGCAGGAACTCCGAAAGTTTTTCCCCGCGCAGATCGTCGTTTTCAATGACCTCCCACAGTCGGCCGCCCGGATTGTTCACTCCGCGATAACTGACTCCATACGGCGGATCGGTGAAAACGAGATCCGCTTTCCCGCCGTTCATGAGACGGGCAACGTCTTCCGCCCTGGTGGAATCGCCGCACATAAGCCGGTGCTTGCCGAGCTGATAGATCACCCCCGGCTGACTGACCGGATCCTCCGGAACATCCGGGACGGCGTCGGCGTCCGTCTCTCCCTCGGCAACCACATTTTCTTCGGAACTTCCGTTCAGCAGCCGGTCAAGCTCGTCAGTGTCGAAGCCGAGGAGCGACAGGTCAAAATCCTTTTCCTGCAAATCGCGCAGTTCGATCGGAAGCTGGTCGTAGTTCCACTCCGCGATCTCGCCGGTCTTGTTGTCCGCGATCCGGTATGCCTGCACCTGTTCCGGCGTGAGGTTTTCCGCGATCACCACCGGAACTTCCGAGAGGCCGAGCTGTTCCGCCGCTTTCAGGCGGGTGTGGCCGACAACCACGACGAGATCCTTGTCCACGACAATCGGCTGCTGGAAACCGAACTCCTTGATCGAATTGGCAACCGCCTCCACCGCGCTGTCGTTGAAGCGCGGGTTCTTTTCATACGGATGGATCTCCGAGAGTTTCATCATTTGAATCTGCATAAAGGCTCCTTTCCTGAAAAAATGATTTGCAAAAGCAAGATTCGGAATTACTTTTGCAAGGGTTGAAGAATTGAGAATTCCGGAGAAAGACGATTTCGCCGAAAACGGGGCTGACAGCCCCGGTGTCGCGTTCGATTCCGACCCGCTATACAGCCCCGGCGAACGTGCTGTCGCGCGTGTAAGAGGGCTGTCCGTGGGCGTGTCGGCGCGCTGTCGGAGTGGATCGCAAGTCGTTGAGAATCAACGAGCATAAAAATTTTATCACCTGCAAGCAAGTCTGCTTATAACGCCGACTCCTTCCGCGCGCCCTCGAAAAATCCCTTTCAAGGGGGGAACCGTTGACTCTGGAATGTGTATAAGCCTCGCCGCCTCATTTTCGACCCCTCGAAGTCTCTGTGCTTCTATGAGGCTGGAAATACCCTTAAAATAAACGACGGATTTTTCCGTCATTTCGACAAAAGTGACGGAAAAGTGACGGAGGGCTTACGAGTGCATCGGCTATTCCCGGTTTTTCTTCTGGATCTGATAAATCCGCCGTGGGGTGAGTCCGATCATATCTGCGACCTCGCCGATGGGAGTGCCGGAGGCAACCATGTTCTGCACGAAGTTCTTGTCTGCCTTTGACTTGTAGTTCACCGGAGGGATATAAAGCAGACCGCGCCAATGCTTTTGAACCGCCTTGAGCAGTTCGGACGGCAGCACATCTGCCGCATTAGCATAAACGGACATGGCTGTTTTCCTTTACTTTTTGTGTTTGAACTCACCGCACCAGTCATCATCCTTGACGACCGGCCACTCTATGTACGGGGAATGTGCATACCTGACAGTTGACGGTGCGTGGCGGCGGCAAATACTGCCGGAGCCTTTGCCTCTGGAATCAAAAAATTTGCATTCGGAACATGTCTTAATGTGCCGATCTTCTGTTTTCATAAAAATCCTTTCAAAAATGTTGTTCACGGCTTTCACGGCTCTTTATATGCAAATGAAAAAAAGAAAGAAGTCCGGGAACAGCTGTGAAGTGGTGAAAAGCTAAAAAAAACAGAAGAAAAATAATATATTTTGAGGGTAAATATATATATTATTATTTTTTTCTGTTCTTCTCTTTTCATTCTGCTATTCACACTTTTTTCCTTCACTTTTCCCGGCATTTTGCATCTTTTTTTCCGGGAAGCCCTGGACCGTTCACATTGTTTTTTGTGAATCATTCCACAAGCCGGTATATTTTTGCCGCAGGTCTGACGGAAGAGTCATATTCTACCTGAACAGTGCCCTTTTCCTGCAGGGTTTCTGCGATTTTCTTCATGGAGTCCGCAGACTCGTGCAAAAGCCGCAGAAGTTTGCTGTGCGGCAACCGGCCGCCATGCTCCTGCAGTTTGCGGATTGCTCTCTGACATTTCTCATCGAAGATGTTTTCATAGACATAGCGGTCAGCCATGTAAAGCATCCGCTGCGTCAAATGATCAATGAACTTCCACGCCCATCGCACGGATTTCTCCGTGATCAGCGGGTTGTAGACGTTGCTGCTGATGCCGTGCAGCATGGCGAGCTTGCACACCTTTTCATGGGCGCGCGCCCACAATGCCTTGGCAGCGCCTTCGTTCTGTGCTTCATAGAAGTTGTAGCGCCGGTCGCATTCCAGCTGAACTTCCCGGAGCGCGGCAGTTGCCTCGGGCGTTTCCGTAATGATCAGCGGCTTTGGATACTCGTTTGTCAGATTGCCGTTCACATCGAGATTCGCGAGGTAGGTTGCCGCGCGGATCAGCGAATCCGAAGGCGTGATCGGCTGGGGATTCCCGGCTTCGCCACGTTTGCCCGCTTCCACGATGATGCACCGGGCGACCAGCCCGTTTTCAAGCACACGCCGGGAAAGCGATTCATAGAAATACTGCGGAATCGCGGTTCCCAGCAGAACCAGATTCGGATTCACAATATGCGCAATCTCATGAACTGTGCCGTCTTTCTTCTTCGCTGATGCTTTTTTGCGCAGCGGATAGATGGTGTTGGACGCGCCATAGAACTTCAACAGCTTTTCGTTGATGGATTCCGCCCGGTTGTCTTTACTGTATTTCAAAGTATTGAAAATACAGTCGAACTCATCCGCCTGAAACAACATGGACGGGTGCATGAACAGGGCATCCTCCAGTCCTTCTCCGGAAGCGAAGGCATCGCCGATCGCCCCGGCGACTCCCGCGCGGAAGGCGATATTGAAATTCACCTTGCGCGGATGATCTTTGCCGGTTCCGCTGTCTGCCAGCGCGATGAGATAGATGTTGCTCCGATTGTCGCGCTTGTCCTGCACCTTTCGCCCGACGAGAAACGCCAGGAGCGCCAGTGCGCCGGTGAACGAAAGGACACGGTTCGGATACGGAGCCGACTGCATCGAGAGCTTGACGACATCATCAATGAATCCGGGGATCGACAACAGCTTGTCCGGCACGGGTCCGGGATTGGGAAAGAGAGGAGCCTCCTTTTCCTGCTTTTCGATCCTGTTCGGCTTCAAGATTCCGCTCAGATCCACATCGGAGTTCGCCTCCTCCCGGCGGTCGTAGCATCCGGGTTCACGAAGTTCACGCAAGGCGCGCCAGTCGTTGCCGGAACAGCCGTTGTGATGGCATTTGAATGCCACCGCCCCGGACGGTTCCTGAATCAGAACGGCGGACTTGTTGGTATGCGCCTCGTTGAACGGGCAGACGGGGAAGATCCACTTGCGTCCGCCCTTCCACGGCTGCGGAGAGCCAAGTTCGGGGCAGTACTGCGCGATCCAGGAGTCCAGATCAAACGCCGGCATTGTGTGTTTCCACTCGTCATCCGGAACGTCTGTTTGAGTGTCTTCACTCTGATGCGACACAATATCCTGCATTTGCTCCTTGGATACAGGCACAATATCTTGCGGTTCTTCCAGAATCCGGGCCATACGGTGCGGACGTTCCGGGATGGAGTCGCCCTTGCAGTTCATCGTCCCGGGAAGACGCCAGATCCGCGCCGGATTGTGAACCGAAGTGTCGATCGCAACCTGTTCGGACGAGGCCTTTGCGATTTCGCCGATCATCCTGCAGTCTCTGGCAACATTGGCTCCGGTCAAAGAACTGACACCTTGTCCTGAGAGTATCCGCCGTTCTCTGCATCTGATTGAAAATGATCCATCCGCCATTCCGGGGATCCGGGTCACTTTGCGGAATAAAAATGGAAAAGAGTTGTTTGAGATCCTGCTTGGGAAAGGACATTTTGTGCGTCCGGAGCCGGGTTCAATGCCTTCATCTGCTCCGGAAGGACGTTATGTGAAAGTCGGGGACAGAGTGTATCTGATTCCGGTCGTATTTGAAAATTGTCATCCGGTTCCTGCCGCCTGGGTGGAACCCTTGCGTATGTATGAACTTCGGAAAGCATTACGTATGACTGTATGGCAGATCGATTCCGGTAAACGTTCCTTGTTGTGGACCTGTGTCCGGAAAAGTACGGCACATCCTTTTATGCTCGGTTTCCCCGTTGGTCAAAAAGCGGATAACCGGATTCTTTCGGGGATTGCGGAAAAATTATCCAAACCGTTCAGTATGGATATGGCTGTTGATGTGAATCGCTTGAAACCGTCACTTCAGTTGCAAATCCATTGTGCAGATGGTTTTACATACCGTCTGGATATTGCTGACGGCGGTAAAACAGCGGATTTTGATCATGCATCTCTGCATGTAAGTTTCAAACGTGAGAATGTTGTATCGATTCCCGGAGAGACACCGCAGCGGAAAGAACAGCGTTATGCCGTATTGGAAAAACGTTTTGCCTTTGAGTCCGGCTATTACAATGGACGTATCTTTATGATTCGTAAAGATATAGCATCTGCTTTACGGATTCTCCCCGTACAGCAGTCCGACAAATAAATCTTTCGTTTGATTTCCCTCTCATTGCAGAATCTTTTTTTAATCCAAAAAGATTTTGCACATTCTGCGAACTTATTTTTTGCGGTTGCGGCGGATGTCCAGCGGGGTCATGTTGCAATGTTTTTTCAGGAAAAGATAGAGATGGGTGACGTTTTTCATGCCGACTTCATCTGCGATTTCTTTGAATGTCATCGTGTTTTTCTGAAGCATTTCTGTGATTTTTTTCAATTTCTTCTGTGCCATGTATTCGCCTGGTTTGATCCCGTAATCCTCCTTGAAACATTTCCGGCAATAGGCAGGTGTATAGCCGATTTCATGACAGATCCGTGTCATAGTTTTGGTGAAGGTCGTATCTTTATCAATCGCCTGTTTCAATTGTTCTGCAACAAAAGAATTGCTGCCGGTTTCCTGTTCCCATTGGGATACGATCAATTCTGCAAGAATGTTCTTGATTTTCTGTTCCGCTGCAAAACGGCATGGCAGAACGGATAATCTTGCACTGAGACGGATGATTTCCGAAAAAATTTCTTTTATCCGCAATAATTTTATCGGTGTCAGCGGGAGATAGTGCGGGAGAATCAGTTTTTCACCGCCGTGATCAAGCAGAAGAACTTCTTTTTCTTTGTCATAGGCAAGTTCATCAATATAGCAGGTGATCACATAATTCTCCCGGTTCTTTCCATAGACAAAGGAATGTTTGAATCCGGGCGGGATCAGAAAGAGAGCTGCTTCATTTCTGACTGTTCGGAAAAGACGGTCATTCTGATCATAGACTTTGCTGTATTCCAGTCCGGAAATATTCATCCCGATCTGAACAACTGTGCTTTTCAACATTTCTTTTCTTTCTGATGTCGTATAACGTTTCGCCCACAGGATTTTTATATTCATAAATATTCCTTTTTTATAATTATTCTATCTGTATTTATAAAATAAATCATATTTTTGATATTGCAAGCTGTTTTTTTTGATTTATAATTAGAGGTAATTTCAAAAGTTTTTAATTTTGGGGGGATGAAAAAAGAGGCAGAAGGTTCATTTTAACTTAGGGGTACCAAACCTGGAGGAAAAATGAACGATCTGCCGAAGCTTTACTTTACAATGGAAACATATCTTTTTCCACTGCTGGAAGAAGATATGTGCGAATTAACCGCAAAAATGAAGGAGTTTTTGCGGATTGTTGAAATGATTAAGCCGTCACGATTCATCACCAGCACGCTACGCTGGAGCGGATTGGGACGGCCGATGAAAGACCGGGAGAAAATGCTTCGGGCATTTTTCTTGAAAGCGGTCTATGACCTTCCGACGACGAAGGGGCTGATTGAAAATTTGAAAACTAATCCGAGTTTGCGAAGACTTTGTGGCTGGGAGTATCGTGGAGAGGTTCCGTCCGAAGCAACTTTCTCAAGGGCGTTCGGGATTTTTGCCCAAGAGAAAGTGTGCGATGCAATCCATGCGGCAATTATTCGGGAAACTTATACCGACAAATTGGTGGGACACGCAAGCCTTGATTCAAGTGCGATCATCGGTCGCGAGAAAGCCTGCCGCAAAAACACGCCAAAACTCAAGCCAAAGAAGAAGCGGGGGCGAAAAAGTATAGCGGTGAAAGCGGCGTTGTTCCAACAGGAAATCGCAGAGGTCAAAACCCGGCGGCTTGAGTTGCAAGTGCATCAAACACTGCCGGAGAATCTTGCCGATCTTCCGCAAGGTTGCGACTGGGGCGGTAAACGAGACAGCAAAGGTAAAACATCCTATTGGTGTGGCTACAAACTCCATCTTGCGGTTGGGGACGGGGAAGTTCCACTGGCTGCGATTTTAAGTTCAGCCTCGTTGCACGACAGTCAAGCGGCAATCCCTTTGATACAGATGTCTTCGGCTCGAGCAAAAATTCTGTATGATTTAGCGGATTGCGCCTATGACGCGGAAGAAATCAAGGCTGTTTCGAAAAAGATGGGACATATTCCGGTAATTGATCCCAATCCCCGGCGGGGAGAAACACTTGAATTGCCCCCAGACCGAAAGATTCGTTATCGGGAGCGTTCAACGGTTGAGTGGGTAAACTCGGATTTGAAAGACAACTATGGCGCACGTCATGTCAGAGTGAAAGGGCATTGGAAAGTCCTGTGTCATCTGATGTTCGGCATAATCGCCATTACAGTGAAACAACTGTTCAACATGCTTGAATAGATTGATTTATCTTCGATTGAAAACTGAAAAAATAGGAACTCCCGTGGTGACGGGAAAGGAGATTCATACACAAAAAAACGATTTTTTACGGCTTTTTTGGAAAAAAGTCGTAAGGAATGTGTCAAGATGGGCTTGGCACATGAGAAAACGAGTTATTTACAGGAAAAAAGCCAATCGTTTTGAAATTGGCTCATTAAAAATAAGATTTCGAGAGTTTTTTGTTAAATGTACAATCAAAAAATGAAACCAAGGAGAAAGAAAAAATGTCAAAAAGAAATTCATGTGGGATCCAGCATCAGAGTCGTCCGATCCGGAGAAAAGGTTTTACTCTCATCGAGCTCCTCGTTGTCATCGCGATCATTGCAATTCTTGCGGGGATGCTTTTGCCTGCGCTGAACAGTGCGCGAGAGAAAGCCCGTTCGATTCAGTGTGCAGGTAATCTGAAAGGGATTGCATTGGCGGGAAATCTGTATGTGATGGATTATAAAAATTATTTCTGGCCGGCGTATATCAATACCGGTATCGGTGCTGGTTGTTACTGGCCCGCACTATTCACCAGCAATGACGGCTTGGGTTATGTAAAAAACGGAATGAGTTTCAACTGTCCTTCTGCTCCCGTGTATCTTGAATCCCGCTGGCGGGAAGGGCGCACGATGAATGACTGGGTTTATTCTATTCCCGGATATGGGTACAACTATATGTATCCGGGCGGCGGCTGGAAAAATTCTTCCGGTACATATTCCCGTGGATGGCCTGCTTCCATGAACATTGTCAATTCTCCGACAAATCTTCTTCTGATGGCAGATACGATCGGAGTTTCTTCTGATGGTACGCCGACCTTGACCGGAGAATATGGAAATATGGGAGCACCGTTCCTGCATCCGAAATATACTGAAGGAAGCGCTACATTGTGGATCCGTCACAAGGGGGCATTGAATGTGGCTTTCGGGGATGGGCATGTGGAATCGGTTGTCGGCGGTGGGACAGGTGATCCTGTGGCGGCAAGAAACCGTTTGTATCTGGGTGGCAGACTTCATTCGCTCTATTACAGTGGTGTGACACATGAAGAATCTGTGTGGAGTCGTGGAATCCGCCGGAATAATGAATAAGAGAATCATACGGATGTGAGTGTTTCAAAATGAAAAAGAGATTGATGTTTGCAGCCTGTTCTCTGGCGGCAGTTGTCTGCGGCAGTGAAAATCTTGCTGTAAATTGTCCATACACGATGTTTCCTGAATCGAATTACACGTTGTGTTTTGATGCCGGGGATAAGCGAGATTTAACAGATGGAAAACTGTGTGATCCCGGGAAACAACTTTGGACCCAGAAGTGCGGAGTCGGCTGGAGTGTTGGCAATTTTGCTCCATACAAGATGGTTGAGATCACGTTGGATTTGAAGAAAAATGCGGATTTTGACCGGATCGTATTCAGCACAGCTCTTGATTCCGGAGTATTGCTGCCGACCATGATCAATGCGGAAGTGAGTATGGATGGCAAGGTGTTTCATACTCTCGGTTGTGTCATGGCGAATAATCGGACTTCTGTTCCGTCGGGCGAAAAATACACTCCTGTAAAAATCGATGCCGGATTTCCGGCGGTCAATGCCCGTTATATCCGTTTCCGCTGTGTGCCGCAGGGATATTATCTTTTTATGGATGAGATCGAAGTCTATTTCTCCGGAAAGAAACAGAAAGTTTTGAGAGCCCGGGATTTTCCGAAGTCATTGAGTTCGGATCAGTTCAGAAAATCTATTCCACGGATCAAAATGGAGAACAGTATCCGGCGGAGTTATTCGCGCTTGCTGAATGATATTGTAAAACAATGGGATATACCTGGTTCTTCTTCTGCTGTTATTCAGCTTGAGAAAGAGATCCGCAACTGGAATTCTTCCGGGGATCCTGAGTTGATGAATGTGTACTATCCGATAGACGCTCTGCAGCGGAAAATTTTTGCCTTGAATGGAGCTCAGTTTCGTTCTTCCGGTTATGATTCAGAGTTGATCATACGCCGTGCCGGATCTTATGATCCTGTGCAGCCATATTGGATTCCAGAACGGAAAGAGTTGAGCGGAAACAAGTTGCGGATGATGAACGGGGAAAAACGTTCTATGGCGTTCAATGTGACCAATCCCGCCGCAGAAGATGTGACACTGGATGTATCACTGCTGAGGATTCCGGGAAGGGTTTTTGAGGTGAAATATCTGGATGCCACCAGTTTGGATACCACTGCCACTGTATTGCATCCTCTCCATGGAAAAGTTGTGATCCCGTCCGGTATGACGGTTCAGTTGTGGATCCGGCTGGAACCGCAGGAAATGCAGACAGGGAAACATGAGGGCAAGCTTGTTTTGAGGTCGGGATCATTCCAAAAGGTTCTGCCGTTGATTCTGGAGATCAGTCGTTTACGTTTCCCGCAGAATGTCACGCTGGAGACTGCTCTGTATGATTATCTTGATTTTCCGTCCGGCTCCAAGTTTAGTTGGGGATTGCCACGTAAATTTCAGGATCAGATGTATCAACTGAAAAAGGATTATCACGTCAACATTGCACATGGCTATTCCGGTCTTGGCGGCTGCAATAAACCTTTTCTGATGAAAAATGGTATCTTTACCGATCAAGAATTCAAAGAGTTCAAGGATTGGGCGGAACGGAATTCTGATGCGAAAGTCCTGACTGTTTTCATGGGGGTGACTCCTCCAGTGAAGTTTGCGGAAAAATATGCATGGAATGATCCCGGATTTGAGGATGCGGTTGCCAAATGGGCAGCATGCTGGCGTACGGCGTTGAACACCATGAGATCCGTGAAAGACCGTGTGGTTTTTGCGATTTTTGATGAACCTGTGAGTGAAAAATGTTATCAGGTGATCCATGCGTGGGCAAAGGCGTTCAAAAAGGGATTTCCGGAAGCAGTGTTGGAAGTCAATCCGTTGAAAATCAAAACGGATTTTGAAAAATATTTTCAATACATTGACCGGGTGATTTTTCTGGCGGATCTTCTGATTGAAAACCGGAATAATGAACGTCTTCTCCGGGATCGTTTTGCGGCTGCCGGAAAAGAGATCGGGATCTACAGTTGCGGCTGCGGACCCTTCAATTCTGATCCTGCATATTACCGGAATCAGGCATGGTATTCATTCCGTTTCGGTGCGGTATCTTCCGGTTTCTGGGCATTGTCGGATGGATTTTTGAACAGGGATCAGACCGCCAATCAATATCTGCTTTCCTGCATGTATTTTGCTCCGGTCATTTTGAATGGGGATCATTATTTTACGACCAAACATCTTGAGGCGATGCGTGAGGGGATCCAGGATTTTGAATATCTTGTTCTTGCCAGAGCAAAACTCCGTCTTATGAAAGATGATGGCAGTTCTCCGGCAGAGATACGGCAGTTGGAAAAGGTTCTGAAACAAGCTGTTGATACAGTCTGTTCCCAGTCACGTTTTGGTGTAGAAAATTTTGTAAGTCCCTGTTCTTCAGCGGAAAAACAGCGGGTTCGTTTGTTGCAGATTTTGGACAGAGTTCAGGAGTGAAAAGTATTGACTTCAAAAAATGTTGTATCAATGTGTCCGTATGAAAGTAATACAATGACCCGTGCCGGAGTGATTTCTGCACTGCTCAAATCCGGGGGACGGGTCTGTGGTGAGACGCAGAAATATCTGCATGAACTGGCTGTCTCGGATTCCTTACATCCGATTGCACCGGGCGGAATCGGAAATGCTCCGTTCTGGAATATCTGTGCGAAACAGTTTATTTATGCGCCGTCATTTCTGTTCAAAACAGTTCCCGGAGCTGTCCGGTATCGTTTCAATGTGATGGATCCGACAGGAAAAATTCATTCTTTTCTGTCGGAATCTCCCACTGCAACATTATCTGCTGTGTGGGCGGAATTGCCTGTGGGTTTCTGCGTCGTTTCGGTGGATGGATTGGATGAAAACGGAGAGATCGCCGGAGATGCGGGGAGCCGCAAATTTTATCGTGGTGCAGTGTTTACAGGGAATTATCCGGGGGCAATGCGGCCGTATCGTACGAGTGCCGTTGCCGCTTTGGAATATCTGTTTTGTCAGGAATATTTTCAGTCATGGCGTGAAAACTGGGAACAACCGCATCCGGATTATGAATTGTATTGTTATCCGACCAAGATCATGAGCAGTGTGATTGAAAGCATGCTGCTGTATGCTGATTTGGATCCTGTTCATCAGGAGGTCTCTCTGGAGATTGCCCGACATGCAGCGGATTATCTGATTTCGATCAGTAATTCTGCTGAAAGTCCGCTTGCTTTTTTCCCGCCGACCTATCGTGGAGAATTACTGAAAGCGAAAGAGTATGCCGGGCAGCAGATGATGATCTATCCGGCAACAGCGGCATTGCAGTATGTGAAACTCTATGAAGTCTGCGGAGAGGAAAAGTATCTTACCGCCGGACTCCGGATCGCAGAAACATACCGGAAAACACAACTTTCCAATGGAAGCTGGTATTTGAAAGTCTGGAATGAAACAGGTGTTCCTCTGGTTCAGAATATCTGTATCCCGCTGCCGATGATCGAGTTGTTTGAATATCTTGAAAAACATTGCGGGAAAGAAGAATATCATTCCTGCATGGATCGTGCATTGTATTATATTCGAGAGAATGCGTTGCGTCAGTTCAACTGGGAGGGGCAATTTGAGGATATTGCCCCGGCGGAACCTTATAGCAACAATAGCAAACATGATGCGGGGAGTTATGCATTGTATCTTCTTCGACAGGAAAGACTTTCCGCTGAAGATGCGGAGACCGTGCGAACCTTGATCCGTTATGCGGAGGATCAGTTTGTTGTATGGGAAAAACCGCTGCCGTCCCGGGAGAACAATACGCAGGATTGGATTACCCCGTGTGTATTGGAACAGTATGCTTATTATGTTCCGATCGATGCCAGTGCCTCCAAATTATTGCGTCTTTATACTGAAAGTTTCCGGAGTACCGGTTCCGTATTGGATCTTGCGAAAGCCTGTGCGTTGGCAAATGCCATGACCCATGCTCAGATCGCTGAGACCGGGCGTTATATGACTTATTGGGAACATAACGAACGCGGTCAGCGTGAGGGGTGGATCAATTGTGCCACCGATTCTGCCCGGAGTATGTTGAACCTCGCCGACCTGTTGGATTCACTGCAAAGTTGAATCGAATGTGATCAAACGGATAAAAAGAGTGCCGCAGATCCTCACTTCTGAGATTGCGGCACTCTTTTTTTGGGTATGCGCGGCACGCGCATTGACTCGTCGGTGAAAGTCCGATACAGGCTTGTCAGGTAAGTAAGCGCCCAGCCAGCCCCATCTGGATTTGAGTCAGACAGTGTGGTATGTTCTTCCACAAACCGTAATAATGGGAGAACGGCATGGGACGCGAAGGACGAGATTATTGGGAGGCGCAACTGTCAGAATATTGGGACAGCGGTCTGACGATTCAAGAATACAGCGAGCTGAAGGAGCTTCCTTACGAAAGTACACGTCGCTGGATCCGAGTGTCGCAAAAGGTGTCAGTTCATCACTCGCCGCAACATGCAAAGCAAACGGCATCTGCTTTCGCAAGTGGCTCGAAGATGTTTTACCACGCCTCACGACAACTCCGGCAGGACAGATGATTGATTCGCTGATCCCCGGGGCGAGACAAAGTAGTCAATGAACTCATGCACATTATTTATCCTGCTGTTTCACTCTTCCAATCAGTGATCTGCCGAGAGACCGTATCAAAGTTTGCTCCTACAAGGATGATCTTCCTGCCGGAATGCTGATATTTCCGGAAATATTCCTTTTCACGAATCTGGTCAAGTGCGATTCCAGCTGTCTGGTTGATTTTAAACTCAAAGATATAGACATGGTCTCCGTCGCAGATCACTGCGTCAATGCGTCCGTTGTTCGTGCGGGATTCCGCTTCCACCCTTACCCCGATCAAGAGGAACACCGAGTAAAACAGCAACTGGAAACGTCCTTCCGTGTCTGTTGCAACATCATACTGCACTGCGGCAAAGAATGTCTTCAGCAGTTCCATGAACAGATTGATGTCACGTGCCTTGATCGCCTTGACCATCTTGAACACGTTTGCTCCGACTGTTTCCTGCGGAATGGAAGCATAATCGCTGATCAGATAGGTCTCAAACGCGCTCTTGACTTCCCTGTTGGGAAAATCCAGATAATACAGTGTTTCTCCAAGATCCACAAACGAACTTTTGATGGTCAAGTATCCGGTCTGCAACAGAAGCGCCAGCGGATCAATTTTATCAATTTCAAACGCATTGAAAGCCAGTCCCATGACAGGTTCGCTCAGCGTCTTTTCAAAGTTGAAGTCCGCTTTTTTGGTCAATTCCACCAGAAACGAGGGTGTTCCCGTGGAAAACCAGTAGTTGTTGAACTTGCAACTGTTCACGAAGAATTGAGCCAGCGATACCGGATTGTAAACAGTTTCAGAATCTTCCTCAAATCTGTATCCATCATACCACGCCTTGATTTCCGGGAGAAGCTCTTCACGTGGCATATTCAGCTGCTTACAGGCAAAATCAATACGGTCGGCAAAGTAAGTTTCGAATTCCTCCTGAGTATAGCCGAACATCGTGGCGTAGTCCCGATGCATAGAGATGTCGGTCAGGTTGTTGAGATCGGAGAACAGCGAGACATGGCAGAATTTCGTTACACCGGTAACGAATACAAAACGTTCCTTGCTTTCACATTTTTTGATGGAAGAATAGAATCCCTTTAATACATCCCGGCACGCCGTGGCCTCCGGGGTGGTCAAAGTATTCAAGATTGGTTTGTCATATTCGTCAAGAAGAATGACAACAGGATTTTCTTTTGCGATATCTTCAATTAAAAATTCAAAACGTGTGGCATTGGATTGCCCACGCAATTGCATATTATATTCTTCTGCAAGCAGAGTGAGTGTGTCGAGTAGGAAGTTGTTTAACTCCTCTGAAGTTTTCGCCTGACAGTTTCCCATATCCAAGTGAATTACAGGATACTGCTTCCAGTCATAAGGCTTGTCATAAATAGCCAGCCCCTTGAACAGTTCTTTTTTTCCCTGGAATACGGCCTTGAGCGTGGAAACAGTCAGCGACTTCCCGAAGCGGCGAGGACGGGAGAGAAAATACATGGCAGGTGCTGAAGCCACAAGATTCCAGATATACTCCGTCTTATCGATATAAAGAATCTGATTTTCTATCAAATTCTCAAATGTATAAACGCTGCTTGTAATTTTCTTCATAATATGGTGTCTCCTGTCCTTGTTCAATATACTCCGTCAAAGTAGAAAATCAAGCATTTGACTTATCCGTTCACCCACCACCGCCAGACGCGGACAGCGCAGAATGCGAGGAATGAAATCCCTGTAATGCAGAACATGACGA
>ENA-OROD01002038-OROD01002038.1-human-gut-metagenome-genome-assembly--contig:-NODE-2038-length-15068-cov-3.811230_pt1 | contig 15068 bp, 9 predicted proteins | sample MGYA00242123_ERZ509038 | MGnify/ENA primary metagenome ERZ509038 (study PRJEB26280, sample SAMEA2338719) | human gut metagenome | biome: human gut; feature: human-associated habitat; material: faeces... | reverse complement strand
CTATTTCTATGGTGCGCGTGCATTGAACGAAGTGTTCTATCTGGAAGACTTCCTGCAAATCGAAAAGGACTTCCCGAATTTCACTTTCCATTTGGCTCTCGACCGTCCGGACCCTGCTGCTGATGCTGCAGGCGTGAAGTACACTCCGGGTTTTGTGCATAACGTGATGTATGAGACCTACCTGAAGAATCACGATGCGCCCGAGGACATCGAATATTACATGTGCGGTCCCGGCCCGATGTCGAAGGCTGTGGTCGGTATGCTCGACGGTCTCGGTGTAGATCCTGAATCTATCATGTACGATAACTTCGGCGGATAGTAGAGTAAAGAATACATTCTTTTTCATAGTAATTTGCGGCAAGTTTCATTGGTATACAATGGATTTGCCGCAAATTTTTGTATCCAATCGGAAGGGAGGCCATACTGATTTCTACGTTGAAGTTTTGTGTGTAAAATTCGGTATTCTGCTTTCAAAATGACAGAAAAGTAGGATTTAAATGAACAAGCAAATCTTCTTTTTTCTTCCATCCGTGCAGCCTAAGAGAAGGTTTTGAATACATTTTTTTGCAAATCAGGCTTGATTTTTATCTTTGTTCAGCAAAAAGGGGCATCAATCTCAGTCGAACGAAAAACCGTTCGGCTGAAAAAACACTTTTTTTGTCCGCATCTCGTATAATTCACTTCCTCACGTTGTCCGAAAAAAGACTTGAAAATGTGGAGACGAGATGCCGATACGGGCTCTTTTTTCTCTATTTCGCCTCCTTGGGTTTACGGGATTCGACTGTCAAATCGTTGTGTAAATCCGGGATTGGCTTGCTCCGCGTTGAAGCGCAGGCGCAAGCTATGGCTTTTCGTTTGGCTTTTTGAAAGTACAGGCCCTGAATGGGTGACAAACCGTTTTCTCCCCACGTGGCGAGAATCGTATATTTCCAAAAGCTTCCGCTTCGGGGTACAAATGGCGGAATCTTGCCGGGTGCGGATTGTCATTTTGACAGTATCGCAAAGCAGTGCGGATCCAGGTGCGCACTGCATCGGACGGAGGGGAAAAGCCGAAGCGGCCCTTCTTAGAATTGGAAATAGATGAACGGTTGCATTTCCGCCGTGACGAACTGGTAAGCGATGAAAACGGTCAGTACGACAACTGCGGCCATCAATGGCAACGGCATGCGCGCAAACCCAATGCGATAACGGCGTTTCCAGTTGTCCGGCAACCAATGTATGACCATGCCTAAGGCGAAGAGGGCAAACACCTTGTCGTAGGCCAGAATAATATCGCCTACGTTGGCGTTCCATGCCGTCCCCATTTGGTTCACCATTTCCGTGGCGATGCGCCATGCCGTTTCGTTGGCAATGGCCGGGTCGAGATTGGAACCCGAACGGAAGAACAGGCGCGTGAAGGTGATGAATACGAAGGTGACACCCACGGCCCATGCGTGCCCCAACCCTGAAAAGCGCCAACGCAAGCCGCTCAACGCATACAGCCATTTAATGACCGCACTGGCCGTGATGAACAGCATGAAGACGAGCAGCAGGTTCCATATAGGCGCAGGGGCAAAGACATATAACGCTCCCGTTACGGACAAGATGAGCAACGACCAGAGCGTGCGGACCACCGGCCGGAAGTCCCTCCAGAACTTGTAGACAATCATGCCCACGCCGTTCAGTCCGCCCCATATCATGAAATTACAACTTGCCCCGTGCCACAGGCCGCCGAGCAGCATGGTAATCATCGAGTTCAGGTTGGCCCATATCTTTTTGCGGCGGTCCGGACAGCGCAGTCCCACCGTGACGACAACGGCACCGAGCACCAGTACGCCTCCGGCCACGTAAAGGTTGCCCGAGAGGATAAGGGCCACGAACGTAATGGTCAGTATCCAGAAATACGTGCCAAAGGTGGCGTTGCGGTTTCCGCCCAAGGGGATGTACAGGTAATTCTGCAACCAGCGCGACAACGAGATGTGCCAGCGTTTCCAGAAGTTGCTGCAATTCGGGGCTTTGTACGGTGAGTTGAAATTACGCGGCAGATAGAATCCCATGAGCAGCGAGAGACCGATGGCAATGTCCGTATAGCCCGAAAAATCGGCATATACTTGCAGGCTGTAGGCAAAGAGGGCCATGAGGTTCTCAAAACCGGAGAAAAGCATGGGGTTGTCGAACACACGGTCGATGAAGTTCACCGCGAGATAGTCGCTCAGGATGATTTTCTTGAGCAGGCCGTTGAGTATCCAGAACACGGCCATGCCGAATTGCAGGCGGCTTAGGCAGTACTTGCGGTAGAGTTGCGGGATGAAGTCGCTGGCTTTCACGATAGGTCCGGCCACCAGTTGGGGGAAGAACGTGACGTAGAAACCGAAATCGAACAGGTTGCGCACCGGTTTCACCAACCCGCGATACACGTCGGCCGTATAGCTGATGATTTGGAACGTGTAGAAGGAGATTCCTACGGGCAGGATGATGCGGTCTACGCTGAAGAACGGTTGGCCGAGCAACCGGTTGCCCTCGGCAGCCAGCAGGTTGGTCACTTGGAAGGAGGTGCCGCATACGGTATTCACCAAGTCCGCGAAGAAGTAGGCATACTTGAAGTAGCACAAGATGGACAAGTCGATGGCGACGCTCAGGATGAGGAAAGCCCGCTTTTGCCAACGCGCCTGCACGCGGTAGATGAGCTGGGCGATAAGAAAGTCGCTGCACGTCACAAACAGGAGCAGGCCGAAAAACAGTCCGCTCGTTTTGTAGTAGAACAAAACGCTGACGAAAAACAGGTAAGTGTTACGAAGCAGCCGTTTGTTGCGGAAAAGCGCGAAAACGGCGAAGACAATGGCAAAAAAGGCCCAAAACTGGAATTGCGTGAACAACAGCGGACTGTTCGGGTCGAACGAGAATACACTTTCTATATAATGCCACAGTACGAGCAGGTTTTCTTTAATTTCCATCAGCTTGTAAATAGTCGGTTATGATTGCATTGTAGAGCATGTCGCCTATGAGGTGGTATCCCTCGGCGGTGAAGTGGATACGGTCGGGGCGCATCAACCGCTTGCCGCGCCACAAGGCGGAAGAGCGTGAACCGCCCATGATATGATATTGGTCCCATACGGCACCGCCAGTCTCGGCGGCCAGTTCTTTGAATGCCTTGGCCACGCGCGCCGTGTTGGGATTGGTACGCTTGCCGTGCCTTCTCCCAAGGTTGAGCAGGCAGTCGTTGTTGGTCACGAAAAGCAAAGCGCAATGCGGATTCGCGGATTTGAACAGGGCGATAAGTTCGAGGTAATGCGCTTTGAACTGTTCCGGGTCGAATTTCTGCGGCGGTACGTTGGCGTCGTTGATGCCGATGCCGAAAATGGCAAGGTCCGGCCGGATAAGTTTCAGGTCTTCGGGCAGGTGGCGGCAACGCAGCCAGGCCGGTACGTCGGCCCCGTTAATCCCTACGGCATGATAGACCAGTCCGTCCCGGTCGTTTTCCGGAAGGATGCCTGTCAGCGTGAAACGTCCATTCTCTCCGGTGTGGATGCGTATGTCCGCCGTGTCGCAGGCTTCGGGGTAGTGTATCAGGAAACTGTGCGTGGCAGTGTCATGTTGCGGGAGGAGGGTGTCTCCGCGATGTATGGCGTAGGGATATGCCGTGGTGTCGTTGGCATAGCCCAGTATGCGCAGTCGTGTGAAATGCCAGGCGGACGTATCGCTCGGATTGAGCCGGAGCGCCAGGCTGGCGGAAGGGTCGCCGGTGCTGACTGCGGCTCCGGTCAGTCCGAGGGTATCAGTGCCGTTGGGCTTGATGCACCGGCAACTTTCCCATGTTCCGGTAAAACCGATACGGTAGTTTTGGGGAGCGTTCGTCCGCAGGATGCGGAAAGGGAATACCACGCCCCGGGCGGTCATTACCGAATCGCCCAAGGTGGAAAAGTTCATCCGCAACCGGTGGCTCAGGTATCCGGCCTGTACGTGGCTGCCCCCGATGTGGAGGATGTTTATTTTGCCTTTGCCGGTGGACAGCAAGCTATCCATTTTGTGATAGAGTGTGTCGAAGTCGGCTCGTCCGGATGGGAATTGCAACGTGTTGTCTCCGTATCGGATGAACGGGTAATCGGGGAGAGGGCGTAACGCAGCTTCGCGGCGTACGGAATCATTCTTCTCATGGGCGTGGCAGCCAACCAGTAGGGCAAAGGCCGCTAAAAGTCCGGATAATATCCTGTATTTCTTCATGTCTTTCGGAGGGATATTGAAGATAAAATTAGGGGTTCAGTGAATCATGGGACACCGTGTCGGTGTGCGTAGCCTGGACGGACGGGACCTGTGTGGTATCTACCACCAGTTCCGTGCTGTCCGCACTGAGTTTCAGTTTGTCTTTTCCGGTGCGGAAACGATAGAATTTATGGTAAAATTCGAGCGTCTCGTAGAGGATGTTGCCTACGTGGCGGGCACCTTTGGGAGTGAAATGCACGTAGTCCGGTCCGGCCAGATAAGCGTCCACCCACTTCATCATGGAGCCGCGTCCGCCCATGGCGGCATAAAGATCCCAATAGGCTATGCCGCATTCTTCCGCCATGGCTTTCATGGCTTCTACCAGACGGGGCAGGATGGGGTAAGTCTGCATTTCGCCGTCTATGGAAGTGGACATGTCCGACGGGCCGATGAAGAGAAAACAAGCGTCGGGGGCCAGTTTCCGGAGATATTCAATCTGTCGTTTCAGGCCGGACATGTAATTGTCGATACCTTCTTTTCCTTTTAGGTAAGGAACGGAATTTCCGCCATATTGCAGGATGATGAGCCGGACGTTTTCGCGTCCGAAGAACGGGGAGAGCGTGGATGAATGAATACCGGTGAATATCGTGCCGGAGCAGCCGCGCATGGGGATGTTGTCGAGCGAAACGCCCGTTTGCCCGTCGAGCATCACTCCGTACACATCGGCTTGTCCGTCGACCGTAAGGCTGACCGTAGTGCGGGGACTGCTGAAATTACGGGAATAGCAGTAAAACCGGTCGTTGAGTTGCGTTTCGTTCAGGATGAGGGTGTCGGTTCCGGCCACCGCTACCGCTTTTACCGGGGCACTGGTCAGGAGTGTGATTTGACCGAAGTGGGAAGCGTGCGGAAAGTGCTGGCGGTCGCGCGTGGAAAACCGGAATGTGGTCGGCCCGTCGAGTGTGGCCGTTTGTCCCATGACTCCGTATGCCTTACTGTCGAGCCGCATATCCTTGGGGCCATAGACGATGTGTCGGGATAGCCCTTCCGGCGATACGGATTGTGACAACGTGTAGGTCGGGACGGTTTGTACGGCCGGCGCCAACCCCACGCCACTTCCGCCGAACCGTTCTTGGAACGCTTCGCGCAAGACGGACGAGATACGGTCGCCCTCCAACTGCGAATCGCCGTAGTGCATGATGCGGACGGGGCGTTCGCGTGCAGCTTCGAGCGCATCGAAAAACGGGTCCAAATAATCTATGTTGTCTCCCGGCATATAAATACGTGCGGCGTTCGTCTCGCAATAGGTCATGAACTCGCTTTCTTTTTCCGCTTTGAGTGCGTCCATACGCATTTGCAGCAGTTCTTCCGTGCTGAGGGTGTCAGTTGATACGGTGTCGGTCGGGAGCGTTTCTTTTTCTTCTTCCGTTTGAAGGACTTCTGTCAGAGAGGGAAACTTCATCCGCACACTGCCTACGGCGATACCGTCTTCCGGAAAAAAGTATGCGACAAGTGCCAACAATCCTAAAATGGAAAAGATAAAACAAATAATGGTTCTGATTTTCATCCTGTTTGGGGGTGTTTGTGAAAAACGCTGCAAAGTTACGGAATATCGCTGGAATAATCGAATAAAAAGGCGGATTTGATAACTTCCATGAGGTGGAAGAGTGTTTTTTCCTTATATTTGTGCCATCAATAAATAATATATGGAACAAAATCCTCTTCAAAAAACGCGTATAGAGGTCGTGGACGCCCTACGTGGTTTTGCCGTAATGGCTATTATTCTGGTCCATAACTTGGAACATTTTATTTTTCCAGTTTATCCGGCAGATTCACCGGAGTGGTTGGAGGTTCTGGACCAAGGGGTTTTGAATGTGGTGTTTAGCCTTTTTGCAGGTAAGGCATACGCCATCTTTGCCCTTTTGTTTGGTTTTACTTTTTATATTCAAACGCAGAATCAAAAGCGGCAGGGGAAAGACTTCGGTTACCGTTTCCTGTGGCGCATGGTGCTGTTGGTAGGTTTTGCCACGTTGAATGCCGCATTCTTTCCGGCCGGCGATGTCTTGTTGCTGTTCGTTGTGGTGAGTCTGGTCTTGTTCTTTACGCGTAACTGGTGTGACAAGGCTATTTTGATTGCCGCCATCATATTTTTGTTGCAGCCGGTTGAATGGTACCACTATCTGGCCGCTTTGGCCGACCCGGCTCACCGCTTGCCTGATCTCAAGGTGGGCGAAATGTATGCGGAAGTGGCGGAATACACGAAATCCGGGGACTTTTGGGATTTCATTGGGTGCAACATTACGTTGGGGCAAAAGGCCAGTTTGTTGTGGGCCGTGAATGCCGGGCGTTTTTTCCAGACGGCAGGGCTGTTCCTGTTGGGCTTTTACATCGGAAGAAAACGGCTTTTTGTGTCATCCGAAAAGAACCTTCATCTGTGGGTAAAGATATTGATTGTTTCCGCTCTTTCCTTTGCACCTTTATATACGTTGAAGGAACTGGTTATGGGACAGGATGCCATCATACAGCAAACCGTGGGTACTGCATTTGACATGTGGCAGAAATTGGCTTTCACGCTGGTACTGATAGCGTCTTTCGTGCTCCTTTACCAAAACAGGAGGTTCAGCGACGCGGTCGGCAATCTGCGTTTTTATGGAAAGATGAGTCTTACGAATTATATAAGCCAGTCTATAATAGGAGCGGTCATTTATTTCCCGTTCGGTCTTTATCTTGCTCCTTATTGCGGATATGCGGTGAGTTTGTTGATTGGAGTTTTCACGTTCCTGCTGCAAATATGGTTTTGCAAATGGTGGCTGTCCAAGTATAAACAAGGGCCTTTGGAGCGTATCTGGCATAAATGGACTTGGATAGGAACGGATAAGAAGTAAGCCGCCTTTTGGGAATAAAGAAGGACGATTGAACCACTGCGTCCCGTCCGGATAAATACGTCGATAAGAGTTTTTTCCTTTTATCGGCGTATTTTTAGTTTATAACATGTTAATATGAGTTAATTATTCGGGGGGGGGTAAATAATTAGTCACTGATTTATTACATTTGTACGACAATTTAATAGGTAAACAGCTAAATATATTGCAATTTATGGATAAGCATATTATCGGTGAAAATGCGGGTAGGGTATGGCGTCTATTGAGCAGTGACGACCAACGTCGTTGGGAGTATTCGGAGATAAAAGACATCTTAGGATTGAATGATGCCGAACTGGGCAGTGCCATTGGCTGGTTGGCTCGTGAGGATAAGATACAGTTCGAGTTGGAACATCATAACAGCAAGGATGAGAAGGCCTATTTGTATCTTATGCTGAATGTATATTTTTGATTGTATGGTACGGTCGGGATTTGCCTCTCTTCAGAAGATGTGCACTGTCCATCCTTGTCGGGAAGTAGGGATTGAGAAAAATAAAAAGTATGACATAATGGCAATTATTTCAGAATCCTCTATGCGAAGCGATATCGGCAAAGATACTTCTGATTTCTTAGAAGAATAACTAAATGTTTAGAAAAGGGATGTATTTTTGCTTTATTAACCTTTTGGTCGGTGCGGACTAAGGCTATAAAATACAGTTTGCCAGGAAAATGGAAATTTCCTGGCAAACAATGTGAGTCGCAAAAATCGTTTGGTAGAGGAGATATATCATTAGGGGATTATTCGCCTACTTCCACGCGGATGATTCGGCTGCCGTCGTCCGACCATGTATAGTGCAGTGCGTTCGAACGGAAAGGTTGGCCGTTGACTTTTGTTTCTATATATCTTTTTTTCGTTTTGAAGTTATAAGTAGCGTAGTGTCGATAGAAGTCTGTCTCTATTCCTGGTTCGCGGAAGTCTTGCCGGTAAAGCGAACCCATTTCTATGCTTTGGTTGCCATTCTCTTCCATGAACTTTATATCGCTTTCAAACCAGAAAGTTCCGGATATGATTTGTTCTGAACGGATGGCATCTTCCATTTCTGTTCGATCTCCCTGTGGGTAGAAGCCTTGTACCAATTCCGCACTGGTAAAGCGTAGTTCGGGTTTCTTGTCATACACTACAGTGAAAGGTTTGTTGTCAAGTATGATACGTTCATTGCCCGCATGGCAGTAAAGTACGGCTTCGACATCGGCTTTGGCTATGAAGTTCTCGCGGTCGATTTGGAAGTCTGGAGTAGAAGGATGTACGGAAGTCTCCACAATACCGTTGAAGGCATCCGTACGGCCAAAGATGTCTGTTTCGCTGAAGTCATTGTGTGCGTAACGGAGGGCAATCCCCCACGAGCCGTGGTTGAAAGAGTTATTGAAGGACAAAGGGATATCCGGAATCTGAGGAACGGATACGGAAATACTCAGGTCTGCCTGCACACCTGAGTTGGCCACGTAGTAGCAGTCCGTCATCTCTATCTCGCCCAAATGGGCATCCAAAGTCAAGTATGCCCTTGTGTCTTCTGCATAGAGTAACAAGCGTGGATTAGCTTTGCCTGTCGTCTGTGCCTGAAGTTCATCTTCTGCGATGAGATAGGGGCGCACATAATAAATGCCGGGGGCAAGGTCGGGCAGTTCGAAAGTCTGGGATTGCTCGTGCCCAGACAAGAGTTCTTCGCCCTTGAGGTCGTAAAGGGCATTGCCCGGTCCCAGTACGTTGTGCTGTCCGATAAGCAGTCCGCAATATAGTTTGAGGGCTTTGGGCGCACCGTATTCTCCCTCTTCCGGATTACGGTTGAACGTTTCGGTGGGGGCATTGGTGCGGGCGTAGACCGTGACGTAGCTTTTGCCGTCCGGGCCTTTCCCATACAAATTTTCAGAGTTGTCCAAATAGACGGCACTTTCGCCTGTAATCAGCCTGCGGATAGTTTCCAGATGGTTTAAGTTGCATACGGCATCATATTCAGGGAACAAGGCTTGTCCATCGTAAACAGGCTGACCCGCATAATCGCCAGAAGCAACCTTGCCGATGAAATCTCTCCCGTACGATTTAAGGTTTTCCGATAAAAAATCTATGTTCAGACTGAACGACAGGATGGAAGAGGCCACGGCGGAGAAGGGGTCGGAGGAGGTCTGACTGTTTCCGTATGGGGACTGTAGGGCGTAGGTACGGTGCTTTGTATTTCCGTTCGCAGTCCCTGTCAGGTAGATGTTCCCTCCTTTTTGTTGTACGATATAAGCATTGGCATTGTATTCGGAAGATGTTCCCATTAAAAATGTCGTTACATCGAACCGGTCATCCACGAAAAACGTAAGCGTGGTGTGCGAGTTGAAGCCATTTACAGAGAATGCGGCCACATAGCCTCCCCCCCCCAGGCTGTCACGGTTACACACGAAAGTGGCACTTGTCTCATCGTTGATGCGGCTGGCGATACCCCACTTCCAATGCATCTTGTTCAAGGCTTCTGTTGGGATTGAGCCGTATGCCCCTACGGTTTGGGGTTTGCCGCCGTTTTCATCGTCTTCGCAGCCCGTGAAAGTGAAGACGGAGAAGCATAGCAGAAAAACGTAAGATAACTTTTGAATATTCATAGTCTCATTTTTTATGAAAGGTTACTGCATTAAGGTGCTGGCTTAGGGCTTTTCCCCATTCCCGGCTTCTTCGCTTTGCAGGATGGCTTGTGCAGATTCGTCTCCCAACTCGGCCGCTTTCTTCAGATGGGCCAGACCTTCTTCACGCTGGTTCAATTTGAGTTGGCAAATGCCCATCAGGCGGTAGGCATCTCCGAACTCGGGATTCAGTTCCGCGCTCTTTTTTGCGGAAGAGAGTGCTTCAGCAAATTCCCCGATACGGTAATAGACCACGGCCCGTTCGGCATGATATAACGGTTCTTTGGGTTCCATGCGTATGGCCCGGTCGATATCGTCGACGGCTTGTTGGAACATGCGGCATTGCATTTCTGCCTGTTCGCGACGGTAGTAGAAGTAGGCTGTGAGTTCATTGCCCATTAAATGCTCATATTCATTCAGATCCAAAATAGCATCCCGGTAGCGGCCCAAGGCGAGCAAAGTGTTGGAGCGCTCCAACAATGCCGGTGCAGCATCTTTTAAATAAGGTTTGCTGAAACATGCCACAGCACTGTCTTGCAATGCCAGTATCTGTAGCGTATCGGCTCCTGCCATCCGTTTGCATTGGGCGGCGTAGAGGAACAGGTTGGCCGAACGCATGTTGGTTCCCGTCAAGGACAAGTATTTTTCGCAGGCCTTTTCGTAGTCTTTGAGTGCATAGAGCGTATTGCCTTCCTGAAGTGTATAGAGGGGGAGAGGATTTTGCTTGTAGGCTTCTCCGGCGAGTGAGAGCGATTTGTTCATGTCCCAGTCTTTATACACCGTGTAACCGGGTTTCAAGTTCAATTCGTATAGCAGTTTGCTGAAAGCATAGTACACTTCGTCTTTTTTCTCGGCCACGTCCATGGCTGCATTCATATCTTCTTCAGCGGCTGCATAGTTGCCGTGTGCCATGTAGAAATCAGCCCGTTGGGTGTAGGGTTCGCTGCTTTTGGGAAATTGTTCCGCATAGTCGTTCAGGTACTGGTTATAGGTGGCGGAGTCCGAACGGGCGGCCGTCATGAACAGGAACGTGCGTATATCCGCTTCATCGGCCGGTAATGCCTTACGGATGTGGATGGCATTTAAGTCGTTGTCGGCCGAAGACATGCCGTTGGTGCAAAGTGTGTTGCCGTATGCGACACTGACAGCGTAGGACGTTGTGGCGGAGGCGTTGGCTTTCCGCTGTATCATTCCCAATACTTCGCCTTCTTCATCCATGACCGGACTGTTCAAGTACTTTTCGTCCAATGGCCGACCTAAGGTGTAGTAACCGTATTTCTCGTTGAATTTCTGAATGTCGTGCAACGTGTCGTTTACACACATTTTGTTTTCTTTTGTCGGGTAGGGGAGGACGTAGACGTGTTCATGTTTCACGCCCATACGGTCTGAAATGGTCAGTGCCGGGGTATCCTTGTCGGTTTTTACCCGGAACTTCACCAAATCGTATAATGAACTGACTCCCACGATGGCTTCCACTTCGTATTCCTTTCCTTCTCCGCTGACGACTTTGGCTTTGCTGGCTTGTTTGAACAGTTGGTAATCGGCTAAGGCAGTTCCGTTCTTGTCGATGAAAAAGCCGCTGCCGGATTGCAGCATGTCTCCTTTTTCATTCATGGTCACGATGCTGATTTGTGCTTTTGCCGCCTTTTTGAACCATTTGGGATTTTGGGCAACCAAATGGCCGCCCAAGGTAGACAGGCAAGTCAATATAAATATGATCTTTTTCATTTTCTATAGGATTGGTTAAGCAATTCTTTAGCATTATTGATGGCCGCATCGGTCAGTGTGGTGCCGCTCAACATGTGAGCGATTTCCTCCACGCGTCCTTTTTCGTCCAGTTGGATGATATGGCTGCTGGTACCCTCCGCGTGGTCTTCCTTGTAAACTTTGTAGTGCGTGCTGCCGAGAGCCGCGATTTGGGGCAGATGGGTGATGCTGATGACTTGTCGGTTGAGTGCCCCCATTTCCTGCATGATATGCGCCATCTTCTCGGCGATGCTGCCGGAGACGCCGGTATCTATTTCGTCGAAAATGATGGTAGGTAGTTTGACCGCCCCGGAAATCATGGCTTTCAGCGAGAGCATGACGCGTGCGATTTCACCCCCCGATGCCACTTGGGAGATAGGTTGCAACTGGCCGTTTTTGTTGGCACTGAAAAGGAAGTTGATTTTGTCGGTTCCCGTCTCGTCCGGTACTTCTTTGGGAGTGAGTTCCACTTTGAATTGGACATTCGGGATACCCAATGGGATGAGCTTTTCTTTCATCTGCCTTTCCACGACCGAGGCCGCCTTTTGCCGTAGCGAGGTCAGCCTTCCGGCTTGTTTCTTCATAGCCTCAAGGGCTTGGTCGCATTGCCGTTGCAAAGCCTGTATATGTTCGTCGCTATGTGTGATGGCGTTGAGTTTTTCGCGGTATTCCTCCTCTATTCGCAGAAGGTCATCCAACGTGTCCACACGATGTTTCTGTTGCAAGTCATAGATGGTGTTGAGCCGTTCGTTGACGTATTCCAGACGTTCCGGATTGAACTCGACCTGTTCCGTGCGTCCGGCAATCTCTCCGGCAAGGTCTTTCAACTCGATGTAACATGACTCCATACGTGATGCCAGTTCATTGCCGTCGGGATAAACTTTTCCTATATTGTCCAAGAGATGGGTTGTTTCTTTCAAGACGTTGACGATACCGTTTTGTTCATTGTACAAAAGGTTTTCCGCTTGATACAAAGCCTGTTTGATTTCTTCGGCATGTGTCAGTGTTTCGGCCTCTTGCTCCAGAACTTCCTGTTCTCCGGTTTTCAATGCGGCATTCTCTAATTGTTCCAGTTGGAATGTGATATAGTCTTCTTCCGTACGGGCTTGTTCTGCGGCTTGCCGCGCCTGCTGCAACTCCTTTTCCGCTTGCCTGTAAGCTGTGTACAGTCTTTTATACTGTTGCAGTTCATCCTTGTCTCCGGCCAGGATGTCGATGACGTTCAGTTGGAAGTTCTCTTTGTTCAGCAACAAGTTTTGGTGTTGGGAATGCACATCGATGAGCATTTCCCCCAATTCCTTGAGTTGGCTCACGGGAGCGGGCGTATCGTTGATGAACGCCCGGCTCTTGCCGGATGCCGTGATTTCACGGCGGACGATACATTCTTTTCCGTCGAACTCCAAATCGTTGCGTTCGAAGAACGCCTGCATGCCGTAGGCACTCAGGTCGAAAACAGCTTCGATGACGCATTTCGACATACCGTTTTTTATGGATTTACTGTCTGCGCGCTGACCGAGCAGCAGGCCGATTGCACCGAGGATAATGGACTTTCCGGCGCCGGTTTCTCCGGTAATGACGGAAAATCCCGGCTCGAACCTGATGTCTAACGTGTCTATTAATGCGTAATTCTGAATGAATAAAGATTTCAGCATATCCTTATTTTCTGAGTTTTTCCCAATAATTGCTTTGTGAAGCGTTGATGGCGAACACGATATTATATACTTTCTCACGTTCTTCCGCCGTACCCTTTCCGCTGTAAATGCTGACTAACTCATCTCGTTTGATGTCGGTGAATATGACGGGGAGCGCGCTCATGCTTTTCTGGTCGCGGGCTTGTTTGAGCATTTCTATGGATTCCGTGATGGCCATGCGTGCCGTATCGGTATTTTCCGTCATGCGGTCCAGTCCCTGGCGGTGGTATTTGTATTCCAGTTGCCGGAGCGGTTCCATGGCTCCGTCCAGATAGTCGTTGATAATGGCAAAGCGGTTGCGGTCGTTTTCGAAAGCTTTCCATCCGGCATAGCCCAGGTTCTGCGAATTATTGGCTACGTCCATGGCCATTTGCAGGATGTCGGAACCGCCGAGCGGTGCCATCGTATCCATGTCCATGCCGATGATGAGGTAGGCATAGTAGGCAATGACAGCCGTAAGGTTGTTGTCCACTTGTTCCGGGCGGAATTCCAGTTGGTCGAATTGTTGGAAAGTAAAGTTGAAATTCTCATCCTGAAAATTAAACACCGTCGTCGAATAGTTGGAGTCATACACCGGACGTGTACTCTGCACCTGTATCGACCCAGTAAATGAATTGTCCGTTTCGCTGTAAGTTTTCAGCGTGATACTGAAAGTACAGTTGATGCGTTCTTCTTCTTCGTATGTCATCCCGGTCCATTGCCTCTCGTTGATGAAAGCCGTCAGGGAGTTCTGCAACGCCTCGAAGACGGCATCCGTCGTGTTGGAGATTTGGGAACGGTTGATGGTCACTTTGGCATTGAGTTCCTGTGCCACAGCCGGGGCTGCAATGTGAAAACATGCCGTCAGGGCCATGAATTTAAGACAGGAGGCTATATGTCTGCGTACGTCATGCATATTCATCCGGCGTTAGAAAGAAGACACGAGCCGGTCGACAATGTCGGCCGCCACTTCTTTTTTGCTTTTCAGCGGATAGACCACGGAATCGGTCCGGCTGATAATGGTTATTTTATTCGTGTCATGACGGAAGCCCGCCCCTGGGTCGTTCAGCGAATTGAGCACGATGAAGTCGAAATTCTTCTTTTCGAGTTTGGCTTCGGCGTGCGCCTGTTCGTCGTGGGTTTCCAGGGCGAATCCCACCAGCAGGCGGCCGCCCTTGTGCGCTCCAAGCTCGGCGGCGATGTCGCGCGTGCGGCGCTTTTTCGCGAGCATCATGATGATAACGCCCACCAGAACGATGATGTAGGCGAGATTTTTCGGCTTGAGCAGATCCATGAACAGGTTGCCCGAGCCGTCGCCGCCGCTCAGACGCAGGATCTGCGCGGTGACGGTCGTACCGATATTCGCGCCCAGGATAACGCCGACCGACTGCTTGAGCGTCATGATGCCTGCGTTAACAAAGCCGACCACCATGACCGTCGTCGCAGACGAGGACTGAATGACCATCGTCACGACCATGCCCATGATAAGAGCGGTAAAGACGTTGCCCGTCATTTTTTCCAGAGTTTTTTCCAGCTTGGAACCGGCAGCGCGCTCCAGTCCCTTTCCCATTGTCGTCATACCGTAAATGAACAGCGCCAGTCCGCCGATCATCTGCACGATTGACAGCACATCAAATTCCATACGCTTCCTCCGTTTCACATTCTCTAAATTATCTCTTTACGAAACGCATACCTTTTAAGTGTATCAGCAGGAGCGCATCCTGTCAATTCCAAAGGATGAAAAATAAACGCAAACTTTACGCCTGCGCTCGTTCATTATGTTGCATTTCTGCTGCATTCGGCATATTGGTCTATGCCATCCGCATCATGCTGTAATTGAGATACGCCGCAAACAGCAGCCATGCCGCATACGGCATGAGCAGCCTGCCTGCGGCTTTGTCGAGGCGGGAAAACGCCGACAGCGCTGCAAGCACGAGCGCGAGCAGCAGGAGCAGCC
>ENA-OROD01002028-OROD01002028.1-human-gut-metagenome-genome-assembly--contig:-NODE-2028-length-15135-cov-17.283554_pt1 | contig 15135 bp, 10 predicted proteins | sample MGYA00242123_ERZ509038 | MGnify/ENA primary metagenome ERZ509038 (study PRJEB26280, sample SAMEA2338719) | human gut metagenome | biome: human gut; feature: human-associated habitat; material: faeces... | reverse complement strand
TTGTGGATAATGAAATGCCTTATGGCAGAGTCCCGCAGGGACATCCGGTGATCGTGGATTATTTCTATCATGAGGAAATCCGAGGAACAGAAAATACCGGAAAAAGAAATCGTTAACAGTAATTTTGCGGAGAGGAACAGAATGGACACAACGCTACAAGATACTCTTTTTTCTTTGACCGGCATCAAGCTGTCTATCCGCTGTATGAGTGCTTTCAGGAAAAGCTGCTTGCCAGATTCCCTGAAAGCCGAATCAAAGTGCAAAAATCCCAAATTTCATACTGCAATCGCCACCATTATGCCTGTGTGTCCTTCTTGAAGGTAAAAAAGAAATCAGAACTGCCCGAAGACTATTTTGTGCTGACGCTGGGGCTGTCCGCACCGCTGGAATCTGACCGGGTGGCGGCAAAAACCGAGCCGTATCCGGGACGGTGGACAACACATTTTGTCATCAGCAGTCCATCTGATTTGGACGAGAAATTATTTGATTGGATCGAACAGGCATACAGTTTTGCTCAGGAAAAATGATGCAGTACAATTCTAAGGCAATACCGCACGAATGAGTTGGTGCGATGGCGAATGCATTTTTTGTCAGATGCGATTGCAGAAATCGAAGGTTTACTGGAGGTAAATCGAGATTTCTGCAAGAAGCAGATGGCAGAAAAGGCATCGCCAGCGCTGCCGACGAATTGTGCGGTAGTGCCCTAAGGTAACACCTCACAAATGAGGTGGTCGGCTAACGTATGGATTTTTCGTCAGATGCAAATGCAAATTTCGAAGGTTTACTGGCGGTACATCGAGGAATTTGCATGCCGCAGATGGCGGAAAAGACATCGCCAGACGCGCCGCCGAATTGCACGGTGGCGCCTTTATCAAACTGCCGTTTGTGTCAGGTTTTTTTACACCGGCTGCGGTTTGTTTATTGTATTCCGGGGAAAATCGGGGTATCATACAGGCACGAAGCGAGATGAAGAGCGCTTCGGATGAACAATAATTTTTCTCCACTGCGTCTGATTGAAGGAGGACGAACTTATGTATTATTCCAGCGGTAACTATGAAGCCTTTGCCCATCCCAAGAAACCGGAAGGCGTTGACCACAAGAGCGCCTATATTGTCGGCGCAGGTCTGGCATCCCTGACGGCAGCATGCTATCTGGTGCGCGACGGTCAGATGAAGGGCGAGCACATCCACATTTTCGAGAAAGACCCGGTGTCCGGTGGCGCGTGCGATGGCCGGAAGTATGATGTCGGCTACATGATGCGCGGCGGCCGCGAAATGGACAACCACTTCGAGGTCATGTGGGATTTGCTCCGCTCCATCCCGTCCATTGAGACCGAAGGCGCAAGCGTGCTGGACGAGTATTACTGGCTGAACAAGGAAGACCCGAACTTCTCCCTGTGCCGCGCGACCGAAAAGCAGGGGCAGGATGCCCACACGGACGGCAAGTTCGCCATCTCCGATAAGGGCGCGATGGAAATCATGCACCTTTTCTTCACGCCGGATGAGCAGCTGTATGACAAGCGTATCACCGATGTGTTCGACGACGAGGTGTTCTCCTCCAACTTCTGGATGTACTGGCGCACGATGTTCGCCTTCGAGAACTGGCACAGCGCGCTGGAAATGAAGCTCTACATCAAACGCTTCATCCACCACATCGGCGGTCTGCCGGACTTCAAGGCGCTGCGCTTCACCCGCTATAACCAGTATGAATCCATCATCCTGCCGATGGAGAAGTACTTGAAGGAGCATGGCGTGCAGTTCCACTACGCCACGAAGGTGACGGATGTCCGCTTCGACGTTACCGCGACGCGCAAGCAGGCTTCCTCCATCACCGTGGAGCATGACGGGCAGACCGACGTGATCGACCTGACCGAAAACGACCTGCTGTTCATCACCAACGGCGGCTGCGTCGAAAGCAGCACCTACGGCAGCCAGAACACTCCCGCGCCCTTTGACCCGGAGCTGAAGCCCGGCAACGGCTGGGATTTGTGGAAGAAGATTGCCGCGCAGGACGCTTCGTTCGGCCGTCCGGAAAAGTTCTGCTACGATCCGGAGCAGAGCAACTGGATGAGCGCGACCGTCACCACGCTGGACGACAAGATTCCGCAGTATATCCAGAAGATCTGCAAGCGCGACCCCTTCTCCGGTCATACCGTCACCGGCGGCATCGTAACCGTGAAGGACTCCAGCTGGCTGATGTCCTGGACGCTGAACCGTCAGCAGCAGTTCCGCGATCAGCCGAAGGATCAGCTGTGCGTGTGGGTGTACGGTCTGTTCTCCGATAAGCCCGGCGACTATGTGAAGAAGCCCATGCGTGACTGCACCGGCAAGGAAATCTGCATGGAGTGGCTGTACCACATGGGCGTGCCCGAAAGCGAAATCGAGGAACTGGCGGAGCACAGCGCGAACACGGTGCCTGTCATGATGCCTTACATCACGGCGTTCTTCATGCCGCGCGCCGCGGGCGACCGTCCGGACGTTGTGCCGGAAGGGGCTGTGAACTTCGCGTTCCTCGGTCAGTTCGCGGAGGTGCCGCGTGACACCATCTTCACCACGGAGTACTCCATGCGTACCGCGATGGTTGCCGTGTACACGCTGCTGAACGTTGACCGCGGCGTTCCGGAGGTCTGGGGCAGCACCTACGACATCCGCGACCTGCTGAACGCGACGGTGCAGCTGCGCGACGGCAAGAAGATTACCGACTTGGATCTGCCGCTGATGGAGCGCTTGGCGCTGAAGGAAGTGCTGAAGAAGATTTCCGGCACGGACATCGAGAAGCTGCTCAAGGAATATCACTGCATCTAAGGGATTTGCCCCCGCTGTCTGGATTGGCAGCGGGGGATTTTTGTATTACAGGGGCGTGACTCCCCCTGCATGATAAGCATAAATCTATGCGAAAATCAGATTCCCGAAAAAATCCGCAAAAAAATAAATTTTTTTTGAAAAGCAAGCAGGAAAATTGCAAAATACGTCGAATATAAATACTGTCAGAGTTTTTGACGCTGACCCAATGCGGGAATGGCGGAATTGGCAGACGCGCTAGATTCAGGTTCTAGTGAGGGCTAACTTCATGCAGGTTCAAGTCCTGTTTCCCGCACGAAAGAAAGACATCCGGGCTGGTTGCTCCATAGGCGGGCAAACGGCTCGGATGTTTTTTTGTAATCGGATGTAACGTTTGGCGTTTTTGCGCAACTAACTTCATGAAGGGAGGTGCTGGAGATGCTTGACGCAGAAGAAGCATATCAGCAGTACCGAGACATGGTGTACGGCTACCTGATCCGCCTGTGCCGCGATCGTGACCTTGCGGAGGAGCTCACGCAGGAAACGTTCTATCAGGCGATGAAAAATTGGAAGCGGTACGAAGGAAAAAGTTCGGTCGGCACATGGCTCTGCGCGATTGCACGGAATCAGTTTCTGCGCATCATGCGCAGGCAGTCGCCGCTGCCGCTCGACGATGTGCCGGAGCAGTCCGTCCCGGATTTCACGGAGATGGTTGCGGAACACAGTCTCGCCCTGAGTGCGCATCAAGCTCTCCACCGTCTGCCGGAACCGTATCGCGAGGTGTTCACCCTGAAAACCTTCTGCGAATTGTCCAGCAAGGAGATTGCGGCGCTGTTCGGGAAATCCGAAAGCTGGGCGCGCGTAACGGCGTACCGGGCGAAGCAAATGCTGCTGGACGCAATGAAAGGAGACGAAACGCATGAAGAAAGACTGTGAGGTCGTCCGCGACCTGATACCGCTGGTGCTGGATGATGTCGCCAGCGACGGGAGCAAGCACATGGTGTCGGCGCATGTGCAGACGTGCGCGGAATGCGCGGCATACATGAATCAGCTCAAAGCTGACCTGCCCGCCGGACAAAAAGGCGCGGTGGATTCGCGCGCCGCGTTCGACGCCGCCGCCCAGACGCTGCGGAAGCAGAAGCGCCGCCGCACCCTCCGCAATGTCCTGCTGGGTGCGCTGATTGTGTGCATCCTTGGGCTGGCAAATCTATACTGCTTCGATTGGCTGATGAACGAAACGCGCCCGATTCCGACGAGCGAGTACGGGATTCAGCTGTCCAAGCTGGCGGACGGCAGGCTTGTCGCTTCGTTTGACTATCACGAAAGCATGACCCCACTCTACGTCAAGCGGCAGCAGGTGACGGAGACGGCAGCTGACGGAAGCCGCGCCGAAATCCTCTATCTCTATGCCGAAAAGCATATCGTGCCGCATACGGCAAGCACGCTTATGCAAAACGCCGGCTTCACGCTCGATTCCGGCTGGCAGACGACGACGGCGGAGATTCGGCAGGGAACGCCGGAGGATTATCAGGTGCTGTGGCGGCAGGGGGATGAGGATGCGGCGATTCCGGCAGCATCGCCAGAGATGGAAGCATATTACGCATGGGAAGCGGTGCTGACACAGCTTTGGGCGCAGCACTCGGAAAGCGCGGATGGAAAAGCGGGCTTCCCCGGCGTGAATGGAGAACGCTACACCTTGGCAATCCACCATGCGGACGCGCTGGCGGCGTGCGTCCCGGAGTGGCAGCCGCGGGTCACGCCGCAGTATCTGCTGCTGGATGATGAGACGATTCAGTGGATTTTAGCGGGAGTGGCGGAGGAGGTCGAATCAAATGACCCGTGAGCAGTTTCTCTCCCAATACACCGGGGAATGGTCGCCATCCGACGGGCATTGGTTTGGCTTGGATTTTGGCTGGCGAGGGCAGGAATATCGTTTTCAGACGGATTCGATGTATCACCCGGCAAATACAGTACTGCCTGACGGGCGTGAAGCGCGATTCGGCGTGTACAAAAAAGAAGGTTCGGCGTATGCGCTGATTGGCGAATATGCCACGCCGCAGGAAGCGCTGGCGCAATGCCGCATTCAGGGAATGCCTTTGGGCGACATTCTCGAAGATGAATCGACAGAATTGCTTGGACAGGACTAAAGTGGAAAATGATAGCAGCTTTCCTGAAAGGGGAAGCTGTTTTTGCAGCAGATAAATGCCTATTATACTATTTCCAGATAAGAATGCGCCAAGATGCGCCGCGAATTTTTCATTCTGGCTAACGTGAATGGAACGCAGCGTAGCAGCGCTACGCTAAGTGGAATGAGCGGACGCCAGAAGGGAAAAGGCGCAAGCAGATGGCGCAGGTGAATCTGGAAATAGTATTAAATGGAAAAGATGAATCTCTTTCGCGCATTGCAAAACCCGCGCATCTGTGCTATCATGTCGATACAGGCTGAAAACCAGCCATCAAGGAGGAAAAGTGCAATGTATACGCATCAAGACAACAAGGTGACAGGCTTGACGGTGGCTTACATCGGCGGCGGCTCGCGCGGATGGGCGTGGGGTTTCATGCGCGACATTATTTCCGACGGGCAAATCAGCGGCACGGTACGGCTTTACGACATTGACCGCGAGGCGGCGGAGCGCAATCAGAAAATCGGCACGATGCTGGCGGCGCATCCCGACGCGGCATCCAAGTGGACGTTTGAAGTCAGCAGTTCCTTGCAGGAGGCGCTCACGGGCGCGGATTTCGTCGTCATCAGCATTCTGCCGGGAACGTTTGCGCATATGCGCGGCGATGTACACCTGCCGGAGCGGGTCGGCGTATATCAGTCCGTGGGCGACACGGTGGGCGCAGGCGGCTTCATGCGGGCAATGCGCACGATTCCGATGTTCGTTGAGATTGCCGAAGCGATTCGCGACTTCGCGCCGAACGCATTTGTCATCAACTATACGAACCCGATGACGCTTTGCGTGCGGACGCTGTACAAGGTATTCCCGCAGGTAAAGGCGTTCGGCTGCTGCCACGAGGTGTTCGGCACGCAGAAGGTGCTGTGCGCGATGCTGGATGAGCAGGAGCACATTCCCGGCGTGAAGCGGCAGGACTTGTACACCACTGTCACCGGCATTAACCACTTCACTTGGATTACCTCCGCCAGCTATCAGGGCACGGATTTAATGCCGCTGTATGCCCGCTTTGTGGACGAGCATCCCGAAGGCATTCAGCTGGGGTCAGACAACTGGATGAACAGCCATTTCGCGTGCGCGCACAAGGTCAAGTTCGACCTGTTCCAGCGCTATGGGGCGATTGCTGCGGCGGGCGACCGCCATCTGGTGGAGTTCCTGCCGCAGTGGTATCTGCACAGTCCGGAGACGGCGCACCAGTGGAAATTCGATCTGACGCCCGTGTCTTGGCGCGAGGACGACCTGAAGAAGCGGATGCAGCGCTCGGACGACCTGCTCAGCGGGAAAGAGCCGCTTGACCTTACGCCGTCGGGCGAAGAAGGGCATTTGCTGCTCAAGGCGCTGCTGGGGCTGGGGAACATGGTCAGCAACGTGAACGTGCCGAATCAGGGGCAGATTCCGAACCTGCCGATTGGCGCGGTGGTGGAGACAAACGCGCTGTTCTCGCGCGGGCGCATCGACCCGATCTGCGCGGGCGACATGCCGTCGAACATCCTGCCGCTGGTGGCGCGCCACGTCTACAATCAGGAAAACATCTTGCAAGCTGCGCTGCACTGCGACCGCAAGCTGGGTTTCTCCACGTTCATGAACGACCCGCAATTGGGCAGCGTGACGCTGGAGGACGGTCAGAAGCTCTTCGACGACATGCTGCTGCATCAGCGGGATGTGCTGCCGAAGGGATGGTTTGAATAAATGAAAATCAAGCGCTGGCATATTGTTGTACTGGCACTTTTCGTGCTGCTCTGCGGCGCGCTCTTCTACCATTTCTACACGGAACGCATCTCGAACGAGGCACTTCAAGCGGTTGATTTCCAAGCGCTGCGGGCGCACACCGCCGAACTGTTGGAAAACGGCTTTCGGGCGAATGACCAGCTGTTTTCGTCGGATTATTACGATGTGCGCCCGGACAGCACCTGCTACATTTGGCTGAATGGATCAGAGAATGATGCGGATACCCCCGTGTCTGTGGCGACGGGCTATCTCAATATCCGCAAATCGAGTCCGGATGCGGAAAATAAATGGATGCTGCGGGTTGATCTCTGGCAGGAGGGCGGCGCGCGGGTGCGCATGGATGTGGATGCCAAAACGAGATGGGAGTGCGTCAAGCTGATGAATCAGCGTATTGTGACGCTGTTTACAGAATTCCGCATTCCGTAAACGGAGGATTTGCATGAAGCTCAGGCGAATGTTGGCACTCACACTGGTGCTGATGACGCTGACGACCGCGGCGCTGGCGGAGAATCATTCGGGCTTCTATCAGCCGCAGGAAAACGCGGCGATGGACTACGACGATTCCGAAAGCCGCTGGAGCTTTGCCCGGAGCGCCGAAAGCGAGCACTTTTTGCTGTTCTGGGAGGCGGAGTTCGGCGAGAATCCGCTGAACGCCGCGCCGGAGATGCGGGTGGATACAGCGGATTTGCTGGAAAAGGCGGAACTGTTCTACACGGAGAACGTGGAGCGGCTGCACATGGCGGATGAACCCCTGCCCGGCGGCAGCAAGCTGCAAATCTACCTGCTGTATACGACGGATTGGGTCGCGACGGGGTCGGGGTACGACAACCGCATCGGGGCGCTATGGGTTTCGCCCGCGACGTGCCAGCCGGTCGGGTCGGTGATTGCGCACGAAATCGGGCATTGCTTCCAGTATCTGACGTACTGTCAGGCGCTGGAAAGCGGTTCGCCGGACGACAGCCGCGCCGGATTCCGCTACGGCTACGCGGAGAACGCGGGCAATGCGCTGTGGGAAATCGGCGCGCAGTGGCAGTCGTGGCAGAGTTATCCGGAAGAAATGTTCACCGATTACGAGATGGAAACGTGGTTCCAGCAGTACCACCGCGCGCTGGAAAACGAGTACACCCGCTATCAGAACTACTGGTGGTTCTACGCGCTGACCGAACAGTACGGCTTGGATGCGTACAACCGGATTTGGCGGGAAAGCGTCTACCCGGAGGATGCATATCAGACGTTCATGCGCCTGTACCTTGATAACGACCTGAACGGGTTCTACGACACGCTGTACCGCTATGCGTCCCATGCGGTCACGTTCAACTTTGCGGCGGCTGCACCATACAGCGCGGCGTGGCAGGGGCGCTATAACGCGACACTGTACGATGTCGGGGACGGCTGGCAGCGAATCGCTTATGCGTCCTGCCCGGAAGCGAACGGCTTCAGTGCAATTCCGCTCGACCATCAAGGCGCAAGCCGGGTGACGGTGTCGTTCCGCGGCTTGCAGCCCGGTTCAGCGCTGGCGGCGGACGACCCCGGTCTGTACTACATCGGGGACGAAGCCACCCCGGAGAACCTGACGGGTCACACACGCATTTACAACGCGGTGGATGCCGCGCCGGGCTGGCGCTACGGTTTCGTGGCATACTTGACGGACGGCACGCGCGTGTACAGCGACGTTTGCGCCGAAGATGAGGGTGCTGTGTCCTTCGATATTCCGGAGGAAACGCAGTATCTGTACTTCGTCGTGCTGGGCGCGCCGGAAAGCTATCAGGTGCACGTTTGGGACAGCGATGAAGCGACAGATGCGCAGATGCCGTTTGAGATTCGGGTGGAATGGAGAAAGTGAAAATAGTATAGCATACGAGAACCCGCTGCCCATCCCTGCATGGGGGGGTGAACAGCGGGTCTTTTTACGTTATATCCCTTACAGAACCGTCAAATCTTCCTTCTCGCAAGCGGCAATCGCGCCGTCATGCCCGATGACGCACACGCCGCCGTCCTTTGCCATCTGGTCAAGCACGCCGCACCACGTCAGCAGCGCGTCCTTGGTGGTGGAGAGCATTTCCGCGCGCTCACGGCAGAGATCCTCCGGCGTGATGCCGCACAGCAGATTTTCGTCGCTGACAAGAATCTGATTCTCCGAACCCAGCGGCGGTTCGCTTTCACCGACGGTGGAAATGATGTACTTGTCAATCCGTTCGTCGCCCGCCACGAAGTCACGCAGACCCTTCGACATGCTGCGGTTGATGCCCAGCGTACGCGCCGGGGAGGGGTCGCGGTAGGAGTAAGTGACCATGCGCCCCGTCTCGCTGGTGTTCAGCCCTGCGCCGTATGCACCGCCCTGCACGCGGACTTCGTTCCACAGGTAGCTTAGGGACAAGATGTTGCTCATCACGCGCGCAATACCGCTGTACACCTTGCCCGCACGGCGGTAATCATAGCCCAGCGACGCAAAGCTGATCTGCGACGGGATGCGGTAGGCGCACTTGGCAGGCAGGTCGCTGACATACGGCGCGGCATCCGGGATGGGCGTGCCGACCGGGTAGGCGGAGAGAATCGCGGCGGGGTCAAGCGCCTTATTCGTGGACAGGCTGAACGTGACGCGGGACTGCACCGCGCTGTCCTTGCTGAACCGCTCGCAGAGGGCAAGGAAATCCGCGTACTGCGCGTCGAAATTCTCCGCCAGCGCCTTCTGCACCATGCAGGCACTCAGACCGTTCAAGGCTTCCCGCGCTGCCGAGGCCGCGCTCATCGTCGCCGATGCGGCGTACATTGCCATCCTGTGGCCGTCGCTGATAACCTTTTGCTTCGCCATCTCGCTCAACTGGAGAATCAGCGTCTGCACACGCGCCCTGTCGTCAAAGCACGTTTCGGTCAGAATTTCCCGCACGAGCGCGGCTGCCTTGTCCACGTTCGCATCCAGCACGGAGCAGCTCACGTCCAGCACGGGCGTCGCCATTTCCGCACAGCGGGACATGACGCGCAGCTGGAACGTCAGCTTGCCGATATCGCGCTTGATGGCTTGGAAGAGGGATAGCGAATCGTGGCGCTTCGTCGGCAGCTTGCCCAGCAGTTCGGGCAGTATCGACAGGCGCTTGAGTTCATCCAGGGTGAAATCGGTCAAGGAGATATACCAGTGCATGATGGTGATGCCGTTCATGGGCCAATCATGCGTGATGACCTTCGCCGCGCCGCACTGCGCTTCCGCCGCGGGAATCAGCAGCGGGTCTGCGCTGATTTCGCTCAAGGACAGCACGGGCAGAGTTGCCAGCTGCTCGGCGGTGTCGGGGGTCTGCTGCCACGCGGTCAGCTTCTCGTTCTGCACACGCAGCGCTTCCTTGTCCGCGTCCGTCCACGATGCCTGAATCGCCTGCAGGCGCACCGTTTCCTCCGCGCGGAGTTCGTCGCCTTGCGTGTGGGACGGCACGGTGCGGATGATGCTCATCGTGCTTTCATCCAGCAGAAGTTCTGCCATCAGGCGGTCAAAGCCGTCGCCCGCCGCCATTTCCCGCAGCTTCTGATAGCGCTCTTCGGACAGGAGCGGCTGCATCGGGTCGCCGCCGTAAAGCCACGCATCAAGCGCATGGATGCAGCGGAGCAGCCCCGACGGTTCGCCCGGCTGGCGGGCGGAAAACTCGCTGCTGTTGATGGAGGCAGTCAGCGCGTCCTTGTCCAGCCCGGTTTTAACCAGCTGCTGCACGGTGTCGCGGATTATCTGGCGCAGTTCCTGCTCACTGCCATCGGCAATGTTGCGCAGGGTCAGCATCATGTACGGCTGCGCCATCGCGTTGTCCAGAGACATGCCTACATCCTGACACTTGCCCGTCGCCAGCAGCGCCTTCTTCAGCGGCGCGTCGTTGCTGCCCGTCAGCACATCAAAGAGGATTTCCGTCGCCGTGACGCGCACCGTATCCGACCACGGTGCAACAATCTTCGCCAGCGTCAGCATGGTCTTGTCGGCAGTATCCTCCTCGGCGCCGATTTCATACGCCTGTTCCGCTTCAGCGGCGAAGGGCTTCTGCATGGGAATTTCGTGCTTCTCGTCCAGGCGGTCAAAGCAGCTCAGATACTCCTCCGCCAGCGTCAGCACCTTGTCCAGCGGCACAGCGCCATCCAGATAAATGCGCGCATTCGACGGGTGATAATAGCGGCGGTACATGCGCAGGAACTGCTCGTAGGTCAGGTCGGGGATGTGCTTCGGGTCGCCGCCGGAATTCCAGCCGTAGCAGTTGTCCGGGAAGAGGACATCCAGCGTCTTCTGGTAAATCTGCTCGTCCACATCGCTCATGGCGCCCTTCATCTCGTTGAACACAACGCCCTTGTACAGCGGCGCGCCGTTTTCGTCCAGCTCAATGTGCCAGCCTTCCTGATAGAAGATGTTCGGGTCTTGCAGGATGCGCGGCGCGAACACAGCATCCAGATACACTTCCGCCAAGTTCAGGAAGTCCTGCTCGTTGCGGCTGGAGACGGGGTAAATCGTCTTGTCGGGGAAAGTCATCGCGTTCAGGAACGTCGCCATGCTGCTCTTCAGCAGCTCGACGAACGGTTCACGAACGGGATACTTGGCACTGCCGCAGAGGACGGAATGCTCCAGAATGTGGAATACACCGGTCGAATCCTCCGGCAGGGTCTTAAACGCGACGCAGAACGTCTTGTTCACCTCGCCGTTATCCACCCAAACCAGCTGTGCGCCGGTCTTTTTGTGGTGCATTTCCACCATCTGCCCGTGCAGCTCTTCGCTTTCACGCACGCGGTCAACGCAAAAGCCGTGACGCGCCGCAGTTTCGTTCAAATTCATCATGGGGAACTCCTTTCCCTGTGACCCCAGGCGGGTCATTCATCTCCTTTATCATAGCACAATGGGCAGTTGAGTACAAGCGAGAATTGGCTGATTTTTGTCAAACGGTTATCGAATGCGCAGAAGTTCCGAAACATCCTTGCGCTTGGGGGCGGCAGGAGATTCCGCAGGCACGCCAATCGGAATCAGCGCCGACACGCTCTCCGTTTCCGGCAGATTCAGCACGGCCTTGACCTTTCCTTCGTCATAGATGCCGAGGATGACCGTGCCAAGCCCCGCATCATGCGCGGCGACGCAGAAAGCTTCCGCCGCCAGACCCGCATCGAAGGACTGCCAGTGCGTCCCTTTGCTGGTGCTAAACGAGCCGTCGCGTTCGTAGCCGCTGCGGTCGTTCACGGTCGTAAGGACAACCAGCGCGGGCGCACCGTGCAGGGTATCGATGTTCTTTTGAAAGCCCATCGTGCATTCGTCCGCTACGCGGTCAATTTCCTCGCGCTTGGTCAGCAGGGTGTAGCGGGTGGTCTGGGAGTTCTTCCAGCTGGGCGCATACGCGGCAACGACGACGATAGCGCGGATGGTGTCGGGCGATACGGGCGTTGGCTGGAACTTGCGAATGGAACGGCGGGCGGTAAGAGCGTTGCTCATGAGGGGTGTCCTCCTTATCAGCACATAAATGGATTTTGTGGATTTCGAGACGTGATTCATCGGGTTTTGTGATGCTTCCATGCTGATTATACGATTTCCAGATAAGAATGCGCCAAGATGCGCCGCGAATTTTTCATTCTGGCTAACGTGAATGAAACGCAGCGTAGCAGCGCTGCGCTAAGTGGAATGAGCGGATGCCAGAAGGGAAAAGGCGCAAGCAGATGGCGCAGATGAATCTGGAAATAGTATTATACTATTTCCAAATGAGAATGCGCCAAGATGCGCCGCGAATTTTTCGCTCTGGCTAACGGGAGTGGAATGCAGCGTAGCAGCGCTACGCTAAATGGAACGACCGGACGACAGAACGGAAAAGGCGCAAGCAGATGGCGCAGGTGAATTTGGAAATAGTATTATACCACATCCGCCGCGCGCTGCATAGGATGGCGACAGGAAAAGAACAGCGGAACACATCCACCTATCAAAAACGCGCCTCCCGAAGTTTCCGGGAAGCGCGCTTTTGTCTGACAAGTTTTGAGAAAAATCAGTGGCAGCCCTTGCATTTGCCGCAGTCGCCGCCGCAGCTGCAAGCGGAATTGCCGCTTTTCTTGTCCTTGACCATCTTCCAAATGACTGCGCCAACAATCACCAGAAGTACGCCGCCAACAATCCACGTTGCCATGGTTCGTTCCTTTCTGCGCCTGCGCGGATGGAGGAAAACCGCTTTTGCGCGATAGAACATATGCCGGAGGGAAAGCGCAGATGATGCAGAACCCGCGCCAGCCCTCCGGCGTTCACAAGAGGGGTCTCAGAAAGCACCGGATGCAGCGGCGCTTTCCTCGGTTAAGCCCGATGGAAAATCAGGCAGAAACCTTCTGGGTGAGGTGGTTGTCGTTGTAAGGATTCTTACGAACGACCAGATACACCAGGCCAGCCAGCAGCAGGATGGCAATCGCCGTCGCAACGGTGAAGCCAGCGCCGCTGAAGAGCAGACCGAGCTGATAGACAATCAGGGCGATGGTGTACGCGAACGCGCACTGATAGCCAACCGCAGCCAGCGTCCACTTGGCATTGTTGAACTCACGCTTCATCGCGCCGATGGCCGCGAAGCAGGGAGCGCACAGGAGGTTGAAAATCATGAAGGCATATGCCGCCAGACGGCCATGACCGTTGGAGGACTCGTTGAACGCCGTCGCAATCGGGCTGAGGGCTTCCGCCTTCTCTTCCTCGGTCATGTCCTCGTCGTCAACAACGTCCGCCGCGTCATCCGCGCCATACAGCACGCCCAGAACGCCAACGACTTCTTCCTTCGCAACCAGACCCATGACCGTAGCGACCGTGGACGGCATATTGCCGAAGCCCAGCGGCTTGAACACCACGCTGACCGGGTTGCCGATCTTGCCAAGGATGGAGTTGTCCATATCCGCCACAGCGCCCCAAGAGCCAGCCGCGCGATCCATTTCAGGCGCGAGTTCCGGCGCTTCCTCGTCTTCTTCCAGCGTTCCAGCTTCCGCCTTCGCGTTGTAATCAGCCAGTTCCGTCTGGTAGGTCTGCTGCGCTTCAAGCTGCACGTCCGCCGCGGGCGCCCAGCCGTAGGTCTTCGCAAACCAAATCACGATAGAGGACAGGAGGATGACCGTGCCAGCGCGCTTGATGAAGCTCCAGCCGCGCTCCCACACGCTGTGGAACACGTTGCGGCCAGACGGGAAGTGATACGCCGGCAGCTCCATGACGAAGGGAGCCGGGTCGCCCGCGAACATCTTCGTCTTCTTCAGCATGATGCCGGAGATGACAATCGCCGCCACGCCGATGAAGTATGCGGACGTCGCAACCCACGCGCTGCCGCCGAAGACCGCCGCGGCAATCAGACCGATAATCGGCATCTTCGCGCCGCAGGGGATGAAGGTCGTGGTCATGATGGTCATCTTGCGGTCACGGTCGCTCTCGATGGTACGAGAAGCCATGATGCCGGGAACGCCGCAGCCAGAACCAATCAGCATCGGGATGAAGCTCTTGCCGGACAGCCCGAATTTCCGGAAGATACGGTCCATGATGAAGGCGATACGAGCCATGTAGCCAACGTCTTCAAGGATAGCCAGCAGGAGGAACAGCACCAGCATCTGCGGCACAAAGCCCAGCACCGCGCCGCAGCCACCGACGATACCATCAACAATCAGACCGCTCAGCCAGCCCGCGCAGCCAACGCCATCCAGCCAAGTCTGGAGGTTGCCCTGCACGATTTCCGCAACGAACACATCATTCGTCCAGTCCGTCAGCAGCGTACCAATCGTCGTCACGGAAATGTAATACACGAGGAACATGATGAGCGCGAAAATCGGCAGCGCCAGCACACGGTTGGTCACCACGCGGTCAATCTTGTCCGAAACGCTCAGGCTGCCCTTTGCCTTGCCCTTCTTCACCGCGTTCTGCATCAAGGTGTTGATGTAGGCGTAACGCTGGTTGGTGATGATGGACTCGGCGTCGTCATCCATTTCCTTTTCGCAGGAGGAGACGGCTTCCTCAATGCCCTTCTTGACATCTTCGGACAGCTTCAGTTCCGCAACAACCTTCTCGTCACGTTCGAACAGCTTCACGGCGTACCAGCGCAGGAAGCGCGGTTCAACCTTGCCGCCGATGAGGTCTTCGATGTGCGCCAGCGCGTGTTCCACCGAGCCGGTGAATACGTGCGGATGCTCGCCCATCGTGCGGTTCTTCGCCGCCGCAGCAGCCTTTTCAGCCGCCTTCACGCTGCCTTCGCCCTTCAGCGCGGAAGTCTCGACGATTTCCACACCCAGCGCTGCGCTCAGCTTCTTCATGTCGATCTTGTCGCCGTTCTTGCGGGACACGTCGATCATGTTCATCGCGATGACCATCGGCGTGCCGAGTTCGAGCAGCTGCGTGGTCAGGTACAGGTTGCGTTCGATGGAGGTGGAGTCCACAATGTTCAGGATGGCATCAGGCTTGTCGTTCACCAGGTAGTTACGGGCGACGACTTCCTCCAGCGTGTAGGGAG
>ENA-OROD01002016-OROD01002016.1-human-gut-metagenome-genome-assembly--contig:-NODE-2016-length-15181-cov-4.760016_pt1 | contig 15181 bp, 9 predicted proteins | sample MGYA00242123_ERZ509038 | MGnify/ENA primary metagenome ERZ509038 (study PRJEB26280, sample SAMEA2338719) | human gut metagenome | biome: human gut; feature: human-associated habitat; material: faeces... | reverse complement strand
CGGCGTTTGGCTTCCAGGCCGTGCAGCTCGCGGCCGAACATGCGCAGCATCGAAGGACGATGCGCGAACTCCTCCTCCATGCTCACCACGGGATAAAACAGCAGCTGAAAATCGGGACGCCGCGCCGCAGGCTGCGCGAGTGCCGCGCAAGCCGCCAGATAACCGCCGATCGAGGCGCCCAGCACACCGGTCTTCACGCCGTCGAAACGATTGCGCAGCAACTCCGCGGCCCGTTCGCCATCCTGCTGCGGAAGCGCCGGATCGCCTTCGGGCAGACGGTACTTCACCACACCGGCGGCGATGCCGTGTGCAACGAACCATTCGGCGAAGGCAACCCCCTCGTGTTCCGTGTTGACCTTACCGAATCCGCCGCCCGGACAGATCGCGACGGCCGCGCGCGGCACGCCGTCCGGTTCGAAAAGCAGCAGCGTACCGCCGCACGCCTCTTCCGCGCGTGCGACCGCTTCCGATGCCGGCATCTCCCGCTGCGATCCGCCGCGGCCCTCCGCCAAATCGATCTGCGTCAGTTTCATCTTCACCTGATTTTGCTGGTCAACGGATATTTCAGCCCCTTATACCCCGTGATATAGGCATTGACGCTTCCCACGCGAATGGGCGATTCGAGGTGAAGGGGAATCTTGTTCTCGTCGTCCGACAGCCAGATGAAGAACTCCGATCCGTCGGTGAACGAGAAACTCTCGGAGGTACCGATCTGGCAGGCGAACTTCAACGTGTTGAATTTCCCCATGTTGCGGATTTTCTTCACCTCGCGTCCCTCGAAGCGGTAGCGCAAATGGCGGATCGTATCTTCGAGGAGCATTTCGAGCACCTCCGTTTTTCCTTCCTGGAGCGTTGCCGGGTCGATGCTCCGCAGGTGGAAATAGAGCGACACGGGGTCCATGCTGCGCGGGGTGAGCGACATCGTTTTGGTTGTATCGCGCACCATGCGGCGTCCCTGCCACCGGGTGTGTACCGTCATTTCGGGCCAGTCGTACACGTAGTTGCTCCAGAACCGGTAGTTGCCTTCGCGGATATCGCTTTCGAAACGGCGTGTCTTCAACTCCTCGCGATCGACCAGAATCGTATATTTGTCGTCCACGTTCATTACCCAGCGGAAGGCGGGGAGCGTTTTGCCGTGTGCCACGATGCGGTACATCGGCTCTCCTTCATATTCTTCTTCGACGGTGGTCACGCGTACGCTTCCCACTTCGGTATTGGGAAAGAATTTGGCCTTGTAGCTGGCCCGGTAATCGAGTACTTCGCCCGGCTGGTAGAGCTGGGCGCCAGCAGGCAGGGCTGCCAGGAAAAACAGGACGGTGAAAAAAATCTGTTTTTTCATTGAAAAGTTGCAAAAAAGTAATTTACTCTGTTTTTTACGGCTGTTTTATCTGTTTCTGCCGACGTGTTTGCGGATGAATTGCGGAAAGTTTTCGATTCGGGCTTTACAATCCGCCGGTTCGGGTCGTCGTTCCGGGGCGGATAAGGTTTGCCTTGTGCGGAACTTCTTCCGGAGTGGTTCAAATACCCTGCCGTGCGAAAAGCTGCGGAATCGTTAAAATGCAGGAAAGCGGTGTGTTTCATCGTGCCGAGGTGAATGAATCAGGATATTTGGGAAAAATCGATCTCTTCACGGCCGGAGTAGCGCTTGCGGAGTTCCCGAAGCCCCTCGTGGCCGTTTTGGGTCAGTGTCGGGTCGGCCGTCAGCACTTCGGCGGCCGCTTCCCGGGTGACGGTCAGGATCTGGCTGTCGAGCGTCGGGTTGGCGATCTTCAGGTCGAAGGCCATGCCGCTCTGGAGCGTACCGTTCACGTCGCCCGCACCCCGCAGCTTGAGGTCCAGCTCCGCCAGGCGGAATCCGTCGTTGGTTTCGCACATCGCTTCGAGCCGCAGGCGGGCCTCCTTCGAGAGCTTCTCGCCCGACATGAGGATACAATAGGACTGCTGGCTGCCCCGTCCAACGCGGCCGCGCAACTGGTGAAGCTGCGAGAGGCCGAATCGTTCGGCCGACTCGATCACCATGACCGTAGCATTGGGAACATCGACGCCGACCTCGATGACCGAAGTGGCGACCATGATATTCGCCTCGCCGCTCTTGAACTGGCGCATCGACTCCTCCTTGTCTTCGGGTTTCATCTTGCCGTGGCAGATCGTCGTGACGTATTCCGGCAGCGGGAAGTCGCGCGAGATGGCTTCGTAGCCGTCCTGCAAATCTTTGTAGTCCATCGTTTCGGACTCCTTGATAAGCGGATAGACGACATAAATCTGTCTTCCCTTCTTGATCTCCTGCCGCATGAAACCGAAGAGCCGCAGGCGGGCCGCGTCGGTGTAGTGCACCGTGCGGATCGGCTGACGTCCCGGCGGCAGCTCGTCGATCACAGAAACGTCCAGGTCGCCGTAGAGGGTCATCGCCAACGTGCGGGGAATGGGCGTGGCGGTCATCACCAGGATATGGGGCGGTTGCTCGTTCTTCGTCCAGAGCCGTGCCCGCTGTTCGACGCCGAAGCGATGCTGTTCGTCGATCACCACGAATCCCAGGTTCGAAAACTGTACCCGGTCTTCGATCAGGGCGTGCGTGCCGATCAGCAGGTCGATCGAGCCGTCGGCAATTCCGGCGAGGGCTTCCCGCCGTTCGCGTGCTTTGGATGCTCCGGTAAGGATCGCCACCCGCACGTCCATTCCTTCGAGCATCCTCTGGAAGGTGGCGTAGTGCTGGCGCGCGAGGATTTCGGTCGGAGCCATCATGCAGGCCTGGAAGCCGTTATCGACGGCCAGCAGCATGGACATCAACGCCACGAGGGTCTTGCCGCTGCCCACGTCGCCTTGCAGCAGGCGGTTCATCTGGTAGCCGGAGATCGTGTCCTGCCGGATCTCCTTGACCACGCGCTTCTGCGCCCCGGTCAGCGGGAACGGCAGCCTGGTGTTGAAGAAGGTATTGAATACGCCTCCCACTTTGGGGAAGAGGAATCCGTTGTTTTTCGACAGGCGGGCCGTGCGGCGTGACTGGATACCCAGTTGAATGCCGAGTAGCTCTTCGAACTTCAGCCGGTATTGCGCCTGCCGCAGCAGTTCGGGCGATTGCGGGAAATGGATGTTGTAGAGCGCATCGCGCAGCGACAGCAGGCCGTACCGGGTCCGCATTCGGTCGGGCAGCGTTTCGCGGATATGATCCCGCACCATCGGCCAGAGGTTGCAGACGATCGTGTAGATGCCTTTGGTGCCGAGGACGCTCGAAAGCCGCTCGGTCGAGGAGTAAATGCCTTGCAGACCGCTTTCGGCCTTGCGGGAAAAGGCTTTCTCGATGGTTTCGATTTCGGGATGTACCACCGACAGTTCGCCCTTGAAGAAGGATGGGCGGCCGAAAATCAGGTATTCGCGCCCCACTTCGATCCGTTTTTCGATCCATTTGATTCCCTGGAACCAGACCAGTTCGGCCACGCCGCTGCCGTCGTTCACGACGGCCGTGAAACGTCGTTTGCGCCCCGCTCCGGCATAGCTGACGCCTGTGATGCGCCCCCGGAACTGGATGAGTGCGGAATCCCCTTCCGCGATCTGGTCGATGCGGTAGATCCTCGTACGGTCGATGTAGCGGAACGGATAGTGGCAGAGCATATCGCCCAGCGTGCGGATGCCCAGCTCCTTTTCCAGCAGCCGGGCCCGCGCCTCGCCTACGCCCGCGACGAATTTGATGTCGTTGTCGAGATAGTTCGCCATATCCGTCCCAAATATAGGAATTATCGGTCAAATACGTTCTTTGTCTTTGTTCTCTATTTGCCGATTTTTTCATCCGTATGCTTTGTGAGGGGTAGAATATCTCAAATATATCCTCTCAACAAGTGTTTTGAATGTTGATATAATTTTTATATCTTTGAAATGCTTGTTAATTTATAATAATTATGAGAAATCTATTGGTGTTTTTTGTGTGTTTGGCAGGAATTTATAGCAGTTATGCCCAACAGAGAATAGATGCCCTGGAGTTTGTAAAGAATGCGCCTTGGGACTTGACGGAGTCCGAAATAGACGAGAAATATAAGGAAAACAGTTTCGAACTTGCGGATTCATTAAAAGTATCGCTTGCTGCATCTTCGGGTGGTAATTTGAATTTTGCGAATAAATTTCTTGATGAATTTTGCATCGGGAAATATAATGGATTTACATTGTACACCATAAACGAAGAGACAAGGAAACCGGATATGTTTTTTACATATATTCATCCAGAACAGATAGCGAATACCGATGAAACGGAACTGCTGCGATATATGGATTCGTTATTGTATGTAAGATTGGGGGAACCGGATCATAAACAGGACGACTATTCTGATGATAATGGGAATTTTGTGATGAGGCTTTGGGCAAAAGGCACGGATTTGACAGTAGTGATTACTGCCTCTCTGATGAAAATTGTGGAGTCACCAGAAACTCCATTGATGTATTTTGTTTCTGTTGCTAAAGCAGACGATGGATCAAACGATTTTAGAAATGCAAGATGGGGCGACTCTATGTCGCAAATTGTAGAAAAGGAGGGACGTAAAAATGAATGGACGGGACAGATACTTAATCCGAATGTTTATTCGTTCAGTTCGAGTGTGGCGAATAAGTTATGTGATGTCCTCTATTTTTTCACTTCAGATGACAAATTGGTTCGTGCCAAATATTATTTTACGAATATTTCGGTAGATGGTTGCATAAGTGATTACAAAGAACTGGTATCACTGCTTTCTGAAAAATATGGGGTTCCGGGAGAATCAGTGCATTGGAGTGATCCCTCCTATGCACGGTATCGCACAGAAGAGGGTTATGAGGTGTATTCGGGACATTTAAGTTATTGGGCATATTGGTCTCCGAGTTTTCGTACGGAGATTGTCATTTCTTTAAGAGGAGAGGACGGTTTAATCAATTTGGCCATTGAATATTCGAGTTGTATGCACGAACAAGAGGCGAAAGAAGATCGATTGAGAGGTTTGTAACGGTATGAGCTATCAGTATTCTTGATGCAGAATTTCTTATTACAGGTTTTGCGTTTAAGGTTAATGGTATGTGGGATATATATAATTATTATGGAAGATTACATCCTGCGGGAGATCGACAAGATCGGCAAACTCATCGAAGCCCTTTTGCAGAAGGCGGGCATCCTGCGGAGAAGCGGGGCGGGAGAGGCCGTTTGCGAAACCGCCTGGACGGAGTTGGCGGAGGCGCTCGATCTGGATATCGACACTCTGCTGGCCCGGGAGGACTTTATCGGCGTGCTGATCCGCGAGTATGGCTTCAGCGACGAGAACCTGGAAAAATTCGCCGAGCTGCTGTTCGATTTCGCGGCCGCTTCGCCCGATCGGGACGCGACGGTCCGGCTCGCCTGCGGCATTACGGCCATTTACCGCTATCTGGACGAAAAGAAGGCTCCGGTTTCCCTGAACCGCTACTACATCCTCAAGGAGTTGGAGAATATGACTGCCCGATAGCACGGCGCCGCCGAACGGTCGCCATTCCGGTTTGTGCAGGATAAAACGCGAATGTCTGTTTTATCCTGCCTTCATTTTCACTACCTTTGTGGTAATAAATTCTGGCAGGACATGAATTTGACCAAGTATGAGCGCCGCCCGAGCCGTGAAGTCCGCATCGGACGGGTTGTGATCGGAGGGAATCGTCCGATCGCCGTGCAGTCGATGACCAATACCGACACCAAGGATACCGAAGCCTGCGTCCGGCAGATCGAACGCATTTTCCGGGCCGGGGGGCCGATCGTCCGGCTGACGGCCCAGGGGCGTCGGGAGGGAGAGAATTTGCAGCGGATCGTCCGCCGTTTGCGGGAGGAGGGGTGCGATGCCGCCGTCGTTGCGGACATCCATTTCGTGCCCGAAGTGGCTGCGATCGCTGCGAAATACGTGGATAAGGTGCGCATCAATCCCGGAAACTATAACTCGTCGCACGGGGAGTTTGAAGCCCTCATCGACCAATGCCGGGAGCGCGGCGTGGCGATCCGCATCGGCGTGAATCACGGTTCGCTTTCGAAGCGCGTTTTCGACGAGTGGGGCGATACTCCCGAAGGGATGGTAGCCTCGGCGATGGAGTTCCTGCGCGTCTGCCGCGAGAAGGCGTTCGATCAGGTCGTGGTGTCGATGAAGTCGAGCAATACGCGGGTGATGGTGGCCGCCTACCGGCTTCTGGTGGAAGCGATGGAGCGGGAAGGGATGGATTATCCGCTCCACCTGGGCGTCACCGAAGCGGGGAACGGGATCGAGGGGCGCATCAAGAGCGCTGTCGGTATCGGAGCGCTTTTGGCGGACGGTATCGGCGATACGATCCGCGTTTCGCTGACCGAAGCGCCCGAGAACGAGATCCCTGTGGCGCAGCTTTTGGTCGATCATTTTGCCCGCCGCAGCGGGGAGTTCGCCGTCAAATATTCGGAGCGTTATACGCCGACGCGATATTGTCGGCGGAGCGATATACAAACTCCCTTGATTCACTCCGAGTTGCCTGCCGACTGGCGGGTGATCGAAGCCCTGACCGAGAATCCTACGGCCGAGCTGCGGGCCGCGATCCTGAGCCTCGACCGGGCCGACGAACCCGTTGCGGTGTGCTGCCGTTACGAGGATCCGACGGTCGAAGCCGTCGCCGTCAAAGCCGCCGCCGATCTGGGGCCGCTCTTTCTGGACGGGTTGGCGGACGGCATTCGGATCGACGCGCCGCACCTTTCGGAAAAGGAGATCGCGGAGATCGAGCTGATGATCCTGCAGGCGGCCCGCGTGCGGATGTCCCGCACCGAATACATCGCCTGCCCGAGCTGCGGTCGTACGCTTTACGATATAGAGGGAACGCTCACGGCGATCCGTGCCCGAACCTCGCATCTTAAAAACTTGAAAATCGGCGTGATGGGGTGTATCGTAAACGGACCCGGCGAGATGGCCGACGCCGATTACGGCTACGTGGGCGCCGCTCCGGGGCGTATCACCCTTTACAAGGGGCGCACGGTGGTGGAGAAGAACATCCCTCAGGAGGAGGCGCTCGATCGGCTCGTGGCGCTCATCAAGGCCAACGGCGATTGGGCCGATCCTGAAAATTAACCGGAACGACCATGACGATTCTGCCTGCAGCCTATTTGGGGTCGGTCGAATATTTCGCACACCTGCTGTGCGACGATTGCGTCATCGACCTCGGGGAACATTTTGTCAAGCGTTCGGAGCGCAATCGGGCGCAAATTCTCGCTTCGGGCGGCGTGATGGACCTCACGGTGCACGTGCAGCGTGCCAACCGTCCCCGTACGCCGATGCGGGATGTGCGGCTCGACTATTCGAAGCGGTGGCAGCACCAGCATTGGATTTCGTTGGTGTCGGCTTACCGGGGATCGCCCTATTTCGATCACTACCGCTCCTCGTTCGAGCCTTTCTATCGGCGGGAATACGATTTTCTGGTCGATTACGACCTCGAACTGACGGAAGTGCTGCTTCAAAAACTGAATGTGCAGAACCGCCCCCGTATTTCGGAGCAATACGTCGAAGCCGCTCCCGGCGACCTCGATCTGAGGCCCAAACAAAAAGAGGACCCGGCGTTTCATGCCGAGTCCTATTTCCAGGTCTTTTCCGACCGGCTGCCTTTCGCGCCTAATTTGTCAGTCGCAGACCTGCTGTTTGCTGAGGGTCCCGACGCGGCGGAGCTACTAAGGCGCAGTTTCCGGTAAGGAACGTTTCGTCGTATAAATCCCCGGCTTTCGCTTCTATCTTCATCCGGCCGTTGAGCCGTACCGAGTCGCAGCGGTAGATGCACGGTGCGTATTGCTCGACCGCGAGCGTGTCGCCCGAGAGGGTTACGACCGGCTCTCCGGCCGAAGAATAGACGGTTACGGTCTGCAAGTCGCCGTTACGCTCATCCTCCCGGCGTCCGGTGATGTGGAGCGTCGGTTCCGTGTTGTTCCACAAAGCCTTGTAAAGATGGAAAGCGTCCTTGCGGCGGCGTCGGTCCAGCGTGACGAGCCCCGTAGCCTCCACGCCCTGCGGACGGCGGGCCGAGCCGTAGTCGAACAGGGTGTTGATCCAGGTTCCCCACAGCAGCGTGTCTTGTGCCAGGTATTTCGTGTAATCTTCATGAAAACGAGTCTGCCGTCCTTCCGGCTGCCAGAGCAGGCTGTTCGAGCGGCGTCGGCGAGCCGGATCGCCTTGTTGTTCGATCTGCCCCGCTTCACCGTAGCAGATGCCCGAACGGAGCTGGTTCCACCCCGACCGAAGCTGGCCGAGCCAGATTTCGAGGTCTTCCGTGCGGCCTTTGTCCCAGCCGATGTTCTGCGCCCATACGATCAGGTCGGTGATCTGGTTCAGTTCTCCGTCCTGGTTGCTGGTGGCCGCCGTCGGGCGGCTGCGGTCCATTTTTTTTGCCAGTTCGTTCAGTGTCCGCACATAGGGCACGGGGTTTTCGCCCCGTTGCCAGAGGCAGTCGAAGAGTCCCCAGATGACCACTGACGGCCGGTTGATATGCTGGGCGATGATTTCGCGCAGTTGCTGGCGACCGTTCGCCTCGAGTTGCGGGTTCGGATAATAGGAAACGTCGCTGAGGAAAGGTGCCCGGATCAGCGGCAAGTCGATCCAGACCAGTACGCCTGTGCGGTCGCAGAGGTCGTACAGACAGGGGGCGTGCGGTCCTGCGGGCGAGCGCAGGGCATTGGCTCCCAACTCGCGTATGAAAGCGAAATCTTCGGCATAGTCCTCCGCCTCCATAGCGCTACCCGTGCCCGGACGGTCGTAGTAGAGCGTTACGCCGTGAACCCGAACGAGCGAGTCGTTGAGGCGGAAACCCTCTTCGGGTGTGACGCGGATGTTGCGGAAGCCCGTGGCAATTTCGATCTCATCGCGCGAGGTGTCGCTCTCGACGGATACCCGCATTCGATAGAGGTTGGGGTGATCGAGGTCCCACAGTCGGGGATTTTCGACCGTGAAGGGGATGACGACGGGTTTGCCGTCGAGTTTGGCCTTTATCGTTTTGGCTGCGGCCTGAATTCCGTCCGGATCGAACGCTTCGAGGGTCACGCGGCAGAAGTTGTCGCCTTTCGAGATGAGGTGGATTTCGGCCTCGGCTTCGGCCCGTTCGGTCGATACGGCCCGAGGGTGGATCAGGACTCCCGACGAGCCCAGATACAGAGGCGATACGGCGGTGGAGTCGGTGACGATGAGTTCTACCTCCCGGCTGATGCCGCCGTAGATGTTGTGGATGGACGAGAGCGGCAGCACGTCGCCCGTAATGGCGTTGCTCACGGCTACGCGAAGCAGGTTTTCGCTGCCGTATTTCACCCGGTCGGTGATTTCGAAGACGAAAGCGGTCGTTCCGCCCCGGTGCTCGCCGACGTAAGTTCCGTTTACGAAGAGGTGGGCGACGCTCTCCACGCCGTAGAATTTCAGGAAGAGCCGCTTTCCGGTCCAGGTCTGCGGTACGTAGAGTTTGCGCTGATAGTCGGCGGTCGTGCGCAGGTATGGGATCGTCCCGGCCAGTGCATCGAGGTTCCAGGTGTGCGGCAGCGTGACACAGCGGGCGTTGTCGCTGCTGTTTTCGTAGCGGAACGAGAAGAGCCAGTCGTCGCAGAGCGGATATACTTCGCGGGCCTGCACACTCCAGGCGGCGATCAGCAGAAAGATCAGAAGTAACTTTTTCATTTCGATATGTATTTGGCCCCGAAAGGCATTTTCCGTAAAACCGTATTGTTCCGGATCGCTCCGAAGGAACCGGGCGGTTCCGGAGGGTTATCGGAAACAGTGGCACAAAGATACGAAACCCGGCCGATATTTTAACCTTTCCGGACGAATTACCGCATCTCGTTCCCTTTTCCGAGGTCGATTTATAAGCGCTATCTTTACCGAACGGCCGAATTATTTCGTATTTTTGCGGCCGGTTGAAATTGTCGATCCATGAGCGAGAAATCGAAAGGAACCCTTTGCGGCATCGTTGCCGCCGTGAGTTACGGGATGAATCCCCTCGGTGCTTTGTCACTCTACCGGGCGGGAATAAACACCAATTCCGTGCTGTTTTACCGCTATGCGCTTGCCGCCGTACTGCTGGCAGCCCTGTTGTTGGTGCAGAAAACTTCGCTGCGCATTACGCGCCGGGAGTTCTCCGTGCTGGGATTGCTGGGAGTGATGTTCGCCGTATCGTCGCTCACGTTGTTCATGAGTTTTCACTATATGGATGCGGGGATCGCCTCCACCCTTCTTTTCGTCTATCCGGTCATGGTGGCCGTCATCATGGCGATTTTCTTCAGGGAGCGAATTTCGCTGGTCACGGTCCTCTCCATTTCCCTGGCTCTGTGCGGAATCGCGTTGCTGTACCGGGGTGAGGGCGGTGCGGTGCTCAATACTGCGGGCGTTGTGCTGGTCATGGCTTCGTCGCTCTCGTATGCGCTCTATATCGTGGTGGTCAACCGTGCTTCGTTGAATATGTCGTCGGTGAAGCTTACGTTTTACGTGCTGTTGTTCGGCGTGGCTGCGATCGTGTTGTATTCGCTGTGTTGTCCCGACCAGCCTTTGCAGCTTCTCTCGACACCCTCGATGTGGGGGTGGGCGGCGATGCTGGCTCTGATTCCTACGGTCGTTTCGCTGGTGTTGATGACCGTTGCCGTGCATGCCATCGGTTCTACTCCGACCGCTGTTATGGGGGCTTTGGAGCCGCTGACGGCAGTGGTGATCGGCGTGACGATCTTCGGTGAATTGTTCACTGCGCGGCTTGCTACGGGTATCGGCTTGATCCTGTTGGCCGTCACCCTTATCGTTGCGGGCAAATCCCTGCATCCGGGGCGGCTGGCGGCGATTATCGGGCACCGGGGGTTTTTACGCCACAGCCGGTAGGCTCCGGTGTGGAATAATTCTACATTTTGTAGATTCACGCCACAGGATCGGCCTCGTCTGTTGCAGGCGTATTATATTGTGTATGATTCTCTTATCCGGATAGAACAGGATTGGCGCAGGGTTTGGGTAAAGTCCTTTAACCCTTTTATGGATAAAAACTACTTATGAAATGAAACCGAATCTGAAAGAGTTGAATTTGGAGAAACTGAAAAAAATAGCGGCCAAAACACCTCGTATTCGGGTGAAACTGACTCGTAAGCACTGGATCTTCATCGGCTGTGCCGTCGTGGTGCTGGTCGTTCTGCTCGTCGTGTTGCTGCGTCCCCGGCCGCAGGCCGCCGCACTGCCGGTGGTGGCCGTCGAACCGGTGCAGGTCGAAGATGTCAGCATCTATGGCGAGTACGTGGGCCGTATCCGGGCCCAGCAATTCGTCGAGATCCGGGCCCGCGTCGAAGGTTATCTGGAGAAGATGCTCTTTGCCGAGGGAACCTATATTAAGAAGGGCCAGACGCTTTTCATCATCGACCCGACGGTCTATCGCGCCCGTGCGAACAAGGCCAAGGCGCAGTTGAACAAAGCCCGGGCCCAGGCTCTGAAGGCCGAGCGCGACCTGAACCGTATTCGTCCGCTGTATGAGCAGAATGCCGCCAGTCAGCTCGACCTGGATAACGCCATCGCCTCCTACGAGAGCGCTGTGGCGGACGTGGTGGTGAGCGAAGCCGACCTTACGCAGGCTGAAATGATACTCGGCTACACGACCGTGCAGTCGCCCATTTCGGGTTACATTTCCGAGCGGAACGCCGATATCGGTACGCTCGTCGGTCCTGGCGGCAAGTCGCTGCTGGCCACCGTGGTAAAGAGCGATACGGTGCGGGTCGATTTCAGTATGACCGCGCTGGATTACCTGCGTAGCAAGGCCCGTAACGTCAATCTGGGCCATAAGGATTCGACCCGCAAGTGGGACCCCTATATTACGGTCACGTTGGCCGACGGGGCGCAGTATCCCTATCGGGGACTGGTCGATTTCGCCGATCCGCAGGTCGATCCCCAGACGGGTACCTTCTCCGTGCGGGCCGAGATGCCCAATCCCGACCATATCCTGCTCCCCGGACAGTTCACTAAGGTCAAACTGCTGCTCGACGTGCTCGAACGGGCGGTCGTGGTTCCCAAGAAGGCCCTGATTATCGAGAAGGGCGGCGCCTATGTCTTCGTCGTGCGCCGGGACAGCATCGTGGAGAAGCGTTTCGTGGAAACGGGTCCGGAAACGGGCAATAACTTCATCGTCGAACGAGGACTTGCCTCGTATGAAAATATCGTCGTCGAAGGCTATCACAAGCTGACGCACGGCATGAAGGTCGAACCCGTGGCTCCTCGTGAAGAGGAGGCGAATCCAGAGGAGGAGTAGCCCATGAAAGCCGACTTTTTCATCGACCGGCCGGTCTTTTCCACGGTACTTTCCATCATCATCGTCATCGTCGGCGCCATCGGCCTCGCGCTGCTGCCCGTCGATCAGTATCCGCAGATCGTACCGCCTGTGGTGCGTGTTTCGGCGTCCTATCCCGGTGCCGACGCGCAGACCGTGACACAGGCCGTTGCTACCCCCATCGAGCAGGAGCTGAACGGTACGCCCGGCATGATCTATATGGAGTCGTCGAGCTCCAACTCGGGCGGTTTCTCCGCGACCGTCACCTTCGATATTTCGGTCGATCCCGATCTGGCGGCCGTGGATGTCCAGAACCGCCTGAAGAAGGCCGAGGCACGCCTGCCGGCCGAGGTGGTGCAGAACGGTATTTCGGTCGAGAAACAGGCCGCCAGCAAACTGATGACCATCACGCTGCTCTCGTCCGACCCCAAGTTCGACGAAATATATTTGAGTAATTACGCCACGCTCAACGTGCTGGACCTGCTGCGCCGTATTCCCGGCGTGGGCAGTATTTCGAACGTCGGCAGCCGCTACTACGCCATGCAGATCTGGGTGCAGCCCGACAAGCTGGCCGACCTGGGGCTGACGGTCAAGGATCTGCAATCCGCGTTGAAGGATCAGAACCGCGAGTCGGCGGCCGGCGTGCTGGGGCAGGCTCCGATGACGGGCCTCGACGTGACGATCCCCATTACGGCGCAGGGACGTTTGTCGTCGGTCAGCCAGTTCGAAGATATCGTCATCCGGGCCAATCCCGACGGTTCGATCATCCGCCTGAAAGACGTGGCGCGCATTTCGCTCGAAGCATCGTCCTACAATACCGAAAGCGGTATCAACGGCGGTAATGCCGCCGTGCTGGAGATCAAGATGCTTCCGGGAGCCAATGCAATGGAGGTGGCCGAGGCGGTGAAGGCCCAGATGGAGGAGATCAGCCGCAATTTTCCGGAGGGTATTTCTTACGAGATTCCTTTCGATATGACTACCTACATTTCCGAATCAATCCATCACGTCTATCAGACGCTTTTCGAAGCGTTGTTGCTGGTGATTCTGGTGGTATTCCTTTCGTTGCAGAGCTGGCGGGCGACGCTCATTCCGATCGTGGCCGTGCCGATCTCGCTCATCGGTACCTTCGGCGTGATGCTCGTGTTCGGCTTCTCGCTCAATATGCTGACCCTGCTGGGTCTGATTCTTGCCATCGGTATCGTGGTCGATGACGCGATCGTCGTGGTCGAAAACGTCGATCGCATCATGAACGAGGAGGGGCTTTCGCCCTACGAAGCGACCAAGAAGGCGATGCGGAGCCTGAGCGGAGCGTTGATCGCCATGTCGCTGGTGCTGTGCGCCGTGTTCGTCCCGGTGAGCTTCCTTTCGGGCATTACGGGGCAGCTCTATCGCCAGTTTACCATTACGATCGCCGTATCGGTAATCATCTCTACGGTCGTGGCGCTGACGCTCAGCCCCGTGATGTGCGCCTACCTGTTGAAGCCCGACAGAGGCGGCCGGAAGAAACGGTTTTTCCGGTATATCAATTTCGGTCTTGCGAAAGGCAATAAGCTCTACGGCCGTATGATCGGCCGGGCGCTCGCCCATTCGCGCCGTATGTTCGCCGCCTTCGGCGTGGTACTCATCGGTATCTGGTTGATGAATAAACTCGTGCCCGAAAGTTTCATGCCGCAGGAGGATCAGGGGTATTTCACCGTCGAACTGGAACTTCCGGAAGGGGCGACCATCGAGCGTACGCGTACGGTGACCGACCGGGCGATGGCCTTTCTGATGCAGGATCCCGATGTGGAGTATGTACTCAACGTGACGGGTTCGAGTCCTCGTGTGGGCAGCAACCAGGCCCGCAGCCAACTGACAGTGATCCTCAAGTCCTGGAAGGAGCGGGAATCGGAGGATATCAGCGAAGTGATGAAACGTGTGCGTGACGAGTTGTCGCGTTATCCCGAAAGCAAGGTCTATCTTTCGACGCCTGCCGTCATTCCCGGTCTGGGAACCTCGGGCGGTTTCGAAATGGTGCTCGAAGCTCGCGGGGATGCCGGCTATGCCGATCTGCAGCGGGCGGTGGATACGTTGATGCACTATGCCGAGCAGCGGCCCGAGTTTACGGGGCTGGCCTCTTCGATGCAAGCCGACATTCCGCAGCTTTATTTCGACGTGGATCGCGACAAAGCGCAGTTGGTCGGGGTTTCGATGTCCGACATCTTCTCTACGATGAAAGCGTTCACGGGTTCGATCTACGTCAATGACTTCAATATGTTCAACCGTATATACCGTGTATATATTCAGGCCGACGCGCCTTATCGGGCTTACCGCGACAACCTGAACCTCTTCTTCGTACGGGGTGCCGACGGGGCGATGATTCCCGTCACGTCGCTCGGTACAACGCACTATACGACGGGTGCCGGTACGATCAAGCGTTTCAATATGTTCAACGCTGCGACCATCACGGGCGAAGCGGCTCACGGATACAGTTCGGGACAGGCGATGGACGAGCTGGAAAATATCGTGCGTGAGAAATTGCCTGCGTCGGTGGGCGTCGAGTGGAGCGGCCTTTCTTACCAGGAGAAGCATGTGAGTGGACAGACGGGTCTTGTGCTGGCGCTGGCTTTCCTGTTCGTCTTCCTCTTCCTCGCCGCCCAGTACGAGAGCTGGTCGGTGCCCGTCGCGGTCATTCTCTCGCTGCCCGTAGCCGGAATCGGTGCCTATCTGGGTATCTGGGTTTGCGGTTTGGAAAACAACATCTATTTTCAGATCGGCCTGGTGATGCTCGTAGGTCTGGTGGCCAAGAATGCCATTTTGATCGTAGAGTTTGCCAAGGAGGAGGTGGAAAAAGGCCGCGACGTGGTGTCGGCGGCACTCAAGGCCGCACACCTGCGTTTCCGCCCGATCGTGATGACCTCGCTGGCGTTCATCCTCGGCCTGCTGCCGCTGGTGTTCGCAT
>ENA-OROD01002014-OROD01002014.1-human-gut-metagenome-genome-assembly--contig:-NODE-2014-length-15184-cov-3.511071_pt1 | contig 15184 bp, 8 predicted proteins | sample MGYA00242123_ERZ509038 | MGnify/ENA primary metagenome ERZ509038 (study PRJEB26280, sample SAMEA2338719) | human gut metagenome | biome: human gut; feature: human-associated habitat; material: faeces... | reverse complement strand
CACTACTGTCCGGTAAAAGTTTCCAGACGTGCTTGTTAAAATCGGGACTTGCTCTACATTAAAGGTATCGAAAGTCTTTAATTTGAGCACGGGAGTCCCGACAATGCATTACAGTAGCATCTTTCAGCAACTTTTCAACTTCATACCGAGACATCGTTTTGAGAAATCCGTAGAAAAGTTATCCGGCGACCGTTATTGCAAGCATTTCACCGCATGGCGGCAGTTTCTGACGTGTCTTTACGCGCAGATTACCGGAAAAGATTCCTTGCGTGAAATTGAAAACGGTCTGCTTGCAAACCATAACCGACTGTATCATCTCGGCATGGAGGTTGTTTCCAAGTCAACCTTGTCCGAGGCAATGAACCGACGCGATCCGGAGATATTCAAGGCGTTGTTTGAGGAAATTCTTGACCGGGCGTTGAAATGTGCGCCCCAGCACAAGTTCCGCTTTCACAATCCACTGTATGCGATTGACAGCACGACAATTGATCTGTGCCTGAATCTTTATGACTGGGCACATTATCGTAAAAACAAGGGTGCAATCAAACTTCATACCGAGCTTGATCTATCCGGAAATCTACCCTGCTTTGTGATGTTGAGCAACGGTAAAATGGCGGATATTCGAGCAGCCAGAGCGAACATAGTCATCGTCCCGGACAGCATTTACACCTTCGACAAGGGATACTATGATCTGAACTGGTTTCAGCACATTGCGGACAGCGGGGCTTATTTCGTTACGAGACTCAAAGACAATGCAAAAATCGAGTCTCTCGGACAGCACCGGGAGGCTAATGAAAGACTCGGCGTTTGGCGGGATGAAATCGTGTGGTTCACCGGATATCAATCAGCAAAAAAATATCCCGGCGAATTGAGGCTGATTGAGTTCCTGGATGAATCGACCGGAAAAACATACCGCTTCATTACCAACAACTTCAAACTGGCGGCAGCAAGCATTGCCGGAATGCTGCTGCCTGCGCTCAATTCCGCCCGGCAGAAAGCCCACGCAATCTCCTGCACCAGTCAGCTGAAACAGATCGGAACAGCGATGTTCTCCTACGCCGCCGATTACAGCGACTATACTCCGCACGCATATCAAAAGTGGAATAGCGAGTATAACTATATGCACTCGTGGATCGTTATGCTTTGGCCGTACATCTCGACCAAAAAACCGGATCAGTTTTATTCCAAGGGCAGCTCCATCTTCCTCTGCCCCGGAGCAAAAGAGGAAGATATTTATACCCGCACAGTAAGCTCAGTAGCTTATCCCATTACTTCTTACGGCTGGAACGCTTTCTGCGGGTTGCTGAATGCAGACGGAACCACGTCGAGTGCCTCCACGGCAAAATATGTGAAGCGTCTTCCGAAATGCAAACAGCCGACCGCCGCAATTGTCGGAGGAGACTTCATCATGACATTAGATCCCGATGAAAAGAACACTGTGAATATTTACGATAATGAGACCCTGAACAAATTCGTTTCAGAAAAACGTCATCCCGGCTTCGTTTCAAATTATCTCTATGCGGACGGACATGTCGGAAGCACCAGAAAATCATTTTTCATGGTCGGAGACAATTTGCGCCGCTCCTTCGTTTTCGGTACCGATGAATCATCTTGCATCTGGAAATAAAGCACAACAACCTGCATCTGGAGGTAAGAAATGCTGAAACATCTCACAATCGCGGCATCGATTCTCGGAACCACAGCGGCGTTCGCGGGAAACATGATCTACAACGGAGGTTTTGAGCTTGGAACCGACGGTTTCGCACTGCACCGCATCATCACGCGGAAGGATATGAAACACATTCCGCTGGAACTTGATTCCGCAAATGCGGCGCGCGGAAAGTTCGCGCTCAAAATGGCGAACCCGGACGGCGATTATTTTGAACTCTACGTTTCCGCGTTCGACCTGAAGCCCAACACGAAATACATCTTCTCAATGTCCGCAAAAACCGATGTTGACGGCGGCATTCCTCTGGAATCCCTGATTCATACAAAGGACTGGGACATCAAGCGCAAGTTCTTCAACATCAAGGACAAATATGCGAAATACTCCTTCCGCTTCAACTCCGGCAAAGGCGGTCCGCATGTAATCCGTCTCTGGTCGTTCCAGCGCACGGAACCGAACGGCGGATGGAAGGGCAATCTCTGGCTCGACGACGTCTCCGTAACCGAAGCCGGAGCGGAAGAAACCGGAAATATCTGCGCCGCAGTCTCCGCGCCGCGCTACTGGATGCATTCCGTTCCCGAGGAAGCCAAACTCTTCACGCTGAAACTCCAGAACGGAACAAAGCGAAAAACGACACAGACACTGATAGTCCGCACGGTCTCCGAATACGACGGCAAGACCGTTGCCGAAAAGGAAATCAAGGTGGAACTGAATCCGGGAGAAGTCAGAACGGTTCCGGTTCCGGAGGCATTCGTTCCCCGCTACGGCAGCTATATCGTATCCGTCGACGGAACGGACATCCGGAGTCTCAAGTTCCCGTATGTGGTCATCGGCGAAGTTCCCGACATTCCCCGCGATCCGGAAAAAGATTTTATTCTCGGCATCAACAGCGGACTCGGCTACCGCGACGGCTACACCAGCCACAAACTGATTACGCGGAAGGGTTTTGACTCCTACAACACCTCTCCGGAAACAACGCTTGCCCTTCTGCGTCGCGCAGGATTCCGCCTGGTCCGCGAATGGGACGCCGGAGCTCTGCCGGTCGACTGGGGCATGGCGGAACCGGAAAACGGAAAATTCGATTTCTCGTTCTTTGATTTTACCATGAAAAAAATGAAGGAGCATGGGCTCATCCCGGTTCACGTCCTCGGCGGAGAACTCTTCCGGCAGCCCTATCTGGAGGGGAGCGGATACGCCCGCCAAAATCCGCTTCCCGCATGGGTCCTGCCCCTTGCGGAACGTCCCGCGGTTCATCCGGAAAACGCCATGCAGAAACTGAAAGGATACATTGCATATCCGCCGGTTCAGTACTGGACACGCTACGTGACCGAACTTGCAAAGCATTCCAAAGGGGAAAAACAGTTCTTTGAATTCACAAACGAACCGAACCTCTATGTCTCCCCGCAGGTCTACAGAAAGTATCTGAAAGCAACTTACACCGCTCTGAAGAAAGGCGATCCGAATGCAAAGCTCATCGGATTCTGCGCAACATCCGACTTCAAGGCGGACGGTTCCGGCTGGCTTGCCCGCGCATTCCAGGACGGTGGACTGAACAGCAGCGACATCGTAAGTTTTCATCCGTACGACCAGCGCGAACTCGCCTCCATCCAGCCTGCCGACAAAGCGATTCAGGACATCTTTGCGGCGATGAAGTGCTTCGGGCGCACTCTGCCTGTCTGGAATACCGAACTGTATTACCTTTATGACGGCGGCGACAATGATGAAAGCAGACCGGAATACTGGCTCAACCGTGCGCTGGTAGACTGCGGAGAAGGCGTCTCTCAGTCAATTTCGCTCGCCAATACAATGGCATGGCGCAGGGACTGTTACCTGAACTACACGGGAGAAGTGATCCCGTCCGTCTACTTCGCGGCTTCGAATACGCTGGCGCGTCTGTTCGAAGGCGCGAAACCGGTTGCGAAGCACCGTTTCCTGAACAGCGTCATCTGCTATGTTTTCCGCAAAGACGGCAAGCTCATTGCGGCAGTCTGGAACTACCAGCGCAAACAGGGAATAAAACTCGACGCCTCCCGCTTCAGCGTCCTCGACCTCTTCGGCAACCCGGTGAAGGCGGAGGTGAAAACGCTTGATGCAAATCCGTTCTACCTTCAGCAGGGCAAGATGTCCGATGCGGAGTTTCTCAAGGCATGTTCCGCCTTGAATCCGTTCCTTGAATCCCCCGTCCAGCCTTCCGACTCGGCGCGGCTCATCGACGGTCATGCGGTATTCGGACTGCATAACGAGTCGAATGAGAAAGCCTCCTGCACGGTCGGCTTCCAGGGCGGCGGATTCACGGCTCTGCACAGCCGGACCATAACTCTGAACCCGGGCGAAAGCTGTTCCGTTGAACTTCCTCTCCGCGTGGAAAAAGCGGCAGCCGGAACTCCGTCCGTCATCCTGCTGGACAACTCCATGCACAGCTTCCCGGTCCGCCTCACAAACGCTCAGACGAAAACGAACGGCGAAACCTGGCGGATCGCCTCGAAGGACGGCAAGCTCTCCGCAACGCTGCGTCTTCAGGTGAAAGACAAACGCTTTCTTCTGACCGCAGAGGTCAAGGATCCGACGGATGCGGGCGTCAGCGGTACGCGCAAACCGTGGGAGACCGATTCGGTTGAACTGTTCGCCGACACCGCGCCGCTCGCCGTTCCAGCGCGCTTCGGAGAACGTTACACGCCGCAAACCTTCCGCGTGTTCCTGACTCCCCGTGACGCTCAGCCGTTCACGCTCTGGTCCGAAAATCTGAAGCCCTCGGACTTCAAATGGAAAATCACACCGTCCGCAGACGGCTACACGGCGGAACTCGAAGGTCCGGCAAACGATCTTCCGTTCGGATTCGCGGTGAAAATCAACGACGCGGAAAACGGCAAGGGAAAAGCCGTCCGTTCCGCCGCCTGGGCAGGAAGCGAAACACACAAAAACCGCTTCGGGTTCGGTGTCATCCGAAAAGCCGGAAAAGAGACGAAAGCGGAAAAAACGCCGTTCGACGGAACGTTCGAGAGCGGAAAAAAGGCTCTCGACGCATGGGAACAGAACTTCTCCTCAAAGAGCTATCCGGCGTCACTTGCCGCGAACCCGGACTTCTTCAGCGGAATCCGCTGCATGAAGCTTACTGCCTCTCCGGAAAGCATGCTTTCGGTGATCGCTCCCGATCTTCCGTTTGCTCCGGGGAAAAAAGTGGCGTTTTCCGGCTGGGCAAAAGGGAAAGGAGTCGATGTTCTCGACACCTGCATCGAGATCTGGAAGAATGGACATACAGGCAAACACCTTTATATCCGCAAGAAATTCAAACTTCAAAAGGACGTCTGGACTCCGTTCCGTCTGGAACTGGCCATTCCGGCGAACGCCAAAGAAGTTCCCGACATTGACGGCGGAGCCGCCCGTGTAAAAATCTGGCTGCCCGTCACCACAGGTTCGGTCCTGCTGGATGAACTGGATTTCCGGATTCTTCCCTGAACATCTCCGCAAAAAAAATGCGCTCCCGGATTCCGGACACGGACCGGGAGCGCGCGTTTCCGCCGTCAGGGAAAACAGATGAAGACAAGCCCGCTGATGCAGATGGCCAGCGCGGCGAGATGAAGCGGACAGAGACGCTCCTTCAGGAAACAGACGCTCGCCAGCATGAACGCAACTATGCAGGAACCGACAAGCACGGGGAAACACATTCCGCCAAGTCCGGCGTCCGCCATGGCATTCATTCCGGGATAAAACAGCGTATATGCAAAAACCAGTCCGAAGAACTGAAGGGCGCACACATATTTCCAGAGCGCGGCGGATTTCAGATTCCGCCATATCTGCGTCCGGAGATTTCCGTTCATCCGGATCCCCAGTTCCAGAACAGCCGCAAACAGAATGCCCGCCGCATTCGAAAGCGAACGGACAACGCTGTTCACCGCTCTCGCCTCCACGAAATAAGACGGAGCAGTCGTCAGATTCTGCTGAACCGCGCAGAGCGCAAGACAGATGAACGCGGCAATTTTCCAGTTTCCGCCACCGCTCCGCGGGGAGTTGTCCTTTCCGAATCCGAAAAGCACAAGCGCGGCAAGCAGCAGAAGAATTCCGGATATGCGGAATGCATTCAGACGCACATGGAAAAAGACGACGCCTCCGAGGAACGGGAAAATCAATGCGGACTGAATAATCGTCCAGATGATTCCGTTCGGTCCGCGCTGCATCGCATACGACATGATCTGAAGCATCACATAATTGATTGCCCCCGCCATGGCATACGTTCCGCAGGTCAGAAAAAGCACTTTCGCGGAACAGCGCGGAACCAGATCCGCACCGAACACGACGGCTACGCTCACAATGGTTGCAACCAGCGCACTGAGCAGCTGAACAAGCCCGGGATTGACGCCTTTTTTCGGAGCGTCTCCCATGACAAGCCCTGTCAGACTCCAGCTGGAACCGACGACAACCAGAGCGGAAATTCCGAATCCGGCCGTTTGAAAAAACGGAACGGAAGCGATTGATTGAATCAAACTGTTCATTTCAACTTTTTCCCCGGGAGTCCGGAGCCATGCGCAACGTTCTTTCTGCAAGTTCTCCGAATCCCAGCGGTCAACCTTTCATACAGGCTTCGCAGTCGGCAAGCCTTTTTTCGTCCGGTTTGCCCGGGAGCGCCGCGGCAATCCTGAGCAAAGAGACCTTGTTGGGGGATACTGTAACATACTTGTGCGTTTTTTCAATTCCTTATTCTGAAATTCCCCCATATTTCCTGTCCGGAGTTTCCGTCGGGCATTCAACCGGGAAGTTCCTCCTCAAGCCATTCCGACAGTTCCGCCGCCGTTCCGCAGTTTTCACGGACCGGCTATTTTCATCATTTCTCATTCCGGAGCACTCCATGCTGTCATTGCTTCTCAGCAAAACGGTGCAGCAGGACCCGCACCCCCAGCCCCGGCAAGTTCTGTTCCTGATCCAATGGAGCAGGAGTGCCCGCCACGAGGTCGCTCCACTCCTTTTCCCGCTCCAGCACAAGCCGGAACTTCTGCGGCTCCCGATTGTGATTCAGCAGAATGCAGAGTTCCGCGGAATCAGAGAAGAGGCGACAGACTTCAATGCCGGTTCCATCGCAACAGCGCCCATCCCGAAGCAGTTCGGCATTGCGCACCACGCCGGAGGCAAGAATCGCCTCCCGGAGCCACTCCACAGCAGGCGCGGCGGGAGATTCGTAATACTGCCGGAAAATCTCCGTTCCGGCCAGAATCGCCGTCCCCTTGCCGAAGCGGTGGCAGGAGATGGCGCAGCGTCCATCCTCATAAGGAACCATTGCTTCAAGTTCGCCGACAGGTTCGAGCACATGCCAGTAAAAGAAGCAGGACGCCTTGCCCGCCGGATATTCCATTGCCGGTGCGGTTTCCCTGCCTTCCCGGTCATACATGGTTACGCCGAACACCTTCTCAAGACCACAGATCGGAGCATGTCCCTCGAACATGTTGTCGGCGTCTTTGAAAGCGAACGGCGACTCGGCAATCACTGTACCGCCGTTTGCCGTAAAATCCCGGATGGCATCCGCTATTTCCTGCGTCATATTTTCGACTGCCGGCAACAGCAACAGACGGTGGCGTTTCAGTTCGTCTAAATTGAACTCGGAGATTCCGTCATACGGAATATTCATATCCCACAATACCTTGAATGCGCCGCGGATGCTGTTTTCGACGCCGTCTTCATAGTGGTTGGAAATGATCTTGCCGTCGCCCGTTTGAATATAGGATGACATCAGCAGCGTCATGAGGCGATCCGAAACGAGAACCGCAGCGGCAGGTCGCGGACAGGCGGTGTTAAGCAGCGCCGCATGCCGGCTCAACAGTTTCGCCTGTTCCGCATGGAGCCTGGCGCGGGACGACGGCGTGCCGTTCCAGCGCATCAAATTGAAATTGGCGACCTGATTGTCCGAGATTCGGGTGCGGTAGTTCCAGCAGACGAATGATTTTACGTTGTGCCCGATCGCCAGCCAGTTATTGAAAATCCGTTCCCGCGGGGTCAGCATGGCGACATTGGGACCGGCTTCCGTTTCCAGCACAAGAGTACGGCGTAAGGGATCGCGGGACATCCAGCGGAAACTGTCGACATAAAGAGATTTTGTAAAAGGAGTCAACCACCTTCCTTCGCCATGCGCAACAGTGTAATAGGAGAAGCCGGGAATGTCAAAGCTCTTCGCGACTTCCGACGGCCGGACGTTCACTTCGGGAAAGACGCCGCGGAATCCGTGTGTCAGGCAGATGTTGCCGGTTACCGGCCGGTCATACGGATCATTTTCGTGGATAATGCGCCGGATTTCCCCCATCGCCTCGGCAAGGCGGAACTGATTGAACTCATGCCAGTCGCGCCATGCGACAAAACCGCCATACAAGAAGCCGCAGCCCTGCGGAGGTTCGACCTCGTCCCAGTCGTGGTAAAGAACGGGGAACTCCGTGCTCCACGCCTTCAGCATCATCTCCAGATCATTCCGGTAACGCTCTTTCAGCCAATGGCGGAAGCGGTTGCGGGTATGTCCGCAATAGCAACACCCAAGCCACGGCTCATTCCAGTTCATCCAGCCCAATACCGCCGGGTGCTCGGCATAGCGGCGCACAGCCAGCGCGATGAATTCAAACGCCCTGCTGCGCCACAGCGGATCATCAAGACAGATCCGTACCCGCGGTCCTGAATTATTTCCGCCGCTCCCGGGGCTTGCCTGCGGCGGCAGCACCGGATAATCACGGGCGAGCCATTGCGGCGGATAGATGCCCTGAAGATTGTCGAATACACCGCCGACGGTCAGCAATACGCCGATTCCGTGCCGGGCGGCCAGATCCATCACGGCATCCTGACGGGAGAAATCGTAGCGGTGTTCCGCATACTCAATGCGATCCTGCGGGACAAATATGCGAATTACATTGAAATTGAGTTTTTCAAGATCCTTCATATCCTGTTCGTATTCGTCGGCGGGCCAATCGGCGGACTTCGCGTATGGAGCGACGGAAGCTCCGTAAAGGAAACGGCTATCCTCAAAAAAATTCTTCATCATGCTCTCTCCAGTTCAATTGCAGAACGTTCTGTCATAAATACCGGATAATCGGCAACGGGATACGGCGCAATAATTGCGGACCCATACGCCCAGTCGGGATATTTTACAATTTCCCGGTCGACTGCATAGACCTTGTTGCGCAGTGGATCGATCAGGACCGGTTCCTGAAAACGGCAGCCCAACTCCCCGGAAATTTTCACTTCGCACCGGATTGGAGGCACCGAGATTTCAATATTTTCCGGCAGGTACAGCGCAAACATCGGAACCTCATGCCGCAGAAAAGCCACCGAATTGAACTGATAATTCAGTCTGCTCCCCGCCATGTTGCCGTTGATCAGATTTCCGGAAATCATCATACGGGAAGTCGGTTCCGCCTCCGCCAGCAGTGTTGCCATCGCCTGAAAAGCGAAGAATCCCAGTTTGGGTCGCACAGGGTTCGTTTTTAAAATCCCGAATTCCTGATCTGACCCATCGGGATAATAGGAATGCAAATCCGATGCCGTAAAGATCGAAGAAACTTTCATTCCGGTCTGAAAATCGCACAGCAGACGCCGCAGAATATACTTGGCCTGAACATATTCTGATGTAATATAACAACCGCCGTGATGCGGACGGGTTGCCCGCCCGGCTTCGCCCTGCCAGAACTCCGTCGTTTTCCCCGGGACAGCAAGATGACTGCGGAAGAAAGCGACCTTATCGCAGTTTTCGACCTCCGGGGTGTTGGCATAATTGTGATAACTGATGATATCCACCCAATCCGCAAGCCGCTTGATGCCGGCAACTCTGACGTGATCGGAAACGGGGTGCGAAATCGTGGCGATAACCTTGACCTGCGGCAATGTTTTACGCAACGCCTCCGCGCTTTCCTTCACGAAATCCACATAATCTTCCGCAATCCGGATCCGCCGGAGTTCCTCTTTCAGATCCGCATAAACCGGGCGGCCGAGATGACGCCAGAATACGTGAAGGTCCGGTTCATTCCAGATTTCATAATGCCTCACACGACCGGCGAAATGCTCAGCCATTGCGGCCAGATAATTTTTCCAGGCAGCCATTGCCCGGGGACCGTGATAAAGCGGGACCTCGCCGACGTAGCCGCGCACCATCCCATTGGCCGGAGAATTTCCGCTTTGCCGGAACTGCTCCTCATAAGCGGGTACAGGCGTATGGATCGGGTGACCGAATCCGGCGCTGAACCAGGGTTGAATCCCGCGCCGAAGCAGATTGTCCACAATGGCATCAAGCCAGGCGAAATCATAAACGCCCGCTGTCTTTTCACATTTGATCCAGCCGGTCTGCAACCGTACCCATTTACAGCCGGCGGCGCAGAGGGGATCGTAAAGGGGCGCCGGGTCATAGGTGTCGCGATCAAGCGTTTCCATGCCGATTCCCACGATGGAACTGGCGATATCATGACTGGAGAGGGTTTTCAACGTTCCGAGCGGACGGATGCCGAACTGTTGATCCAGCGGAGGCGGATTGTTGTCATACAGATTCAGGTCATCTGAATCCGGCAATTTGAAAAACTGTTCCATAACCTGTTCCTTCATTATTCCTTCAAAAGAGTGCCGAAGTATGTTCTGTCCTTGTGGTTGAGCTCACCTCCGGCCCAGACGGTCTGGTTCCGTTTCCCCGAACGGTCGGTGTTGTCCACGGCAATGTCGAATCCGAGCAGAGCTGGTTCAGCGAGCCCGAGGCAACTCCACGGAATCACAAGTTCCGCCGTATAGCCGGCGGCATCTTCCGTGATGTTCCAGCTGATTTTCGCGGTATTGACGCCGCTGCTTGCCTGCAGCGCAGCCGGCAGGCCGTTCAACGATGCCGGCGACAGAAAAAGCCGATGGACGTTCGGTGTATATCCGGGAAAATCGAGAATGCTTTCCGGGCGCGTATCAAAGAACAGTTCAATCGTGTCACCATTCCACGGCGCCCCTTTCTCCCTCACTCCGCGATCGGCGTCATTCACCCGGATCGATAACTTCAACGCGGCTGCGGTCATCTCAGGTTGAAAGCTGAAGAGCTCTCCGACAACGCATCTCTCTCCGCTGCGGCAAAAGCTCACCGGTTTGAAGGAAATCGGCCAGCGGCGGGACTTTTTCCCGTCTGAAACAATCACCTGCGCCTGACAACTCGTGCCGTCGAAAGGAAAATACACCACGCTCTCCGACTGAGGCGGCAAAGTCACCTTCTTGGCGCTTCCGGCAAAGTCCGGACGCACTTTCAGCGTCGTTGCCGCAGTGCCGTGATTGAAGATTCCGATTCCGAGCATCGTCTTCCCGTCAACCTTGCTTTGGCGGGCGCCGGTTACGGAATAAGCCTGTTCCGGCACGATCCGGGCATCCGACAAGACCTTGCGCAAATCGGAACCGCGCAGGAAACAGGGGTTTTGACCGACCGGCAGATCCTTGCGAACCGCCTGCTTGTTGCCATAGAGGTCATAAAGGGAAATGCCTTCACTTTTAAAAGTCAGTTTGAATTTCCGGTCGACCGTGTTATTCCAGAAAGCAGCGATCTCCTTCCCGTCGCGGTCACGATAGAGATAGCAGGTAATCCCGCGAATCCGCTCGATACGCGCCACCGGAACGGCGCCCGCGAAAAAGTGAACCAATGCGCTGTGCGCCGGATAAAGCATGGATGGCACAAGCCCGGTCTGTACAAACTCGCCCACCTGCTGCCAGCTTGGAGAAAGCTCGTGCATCAGCAGTGAAGTGTCCGGCAAGTACATGTTCTGCTTGACTCCTTCTCCCAGATCCAACAAAAAACGCTGCGTCAAATGCCGCGGCAGGGTACCGGTTTCAATCCGTTTGGTGTCATTCTTATCTCCCCAGAGATAATAAAGCTCCGTATTCCAAAGCGGCATTCCGGCGACGTATTTGTCAACCATCCGCCGCAATTGCCGCAAGCTCTCTCGCGCCGGGTTTGCGCTGTTCTCCTGGCGGGACGAATACGGGTGAAAACTCAGGGCGTCGCAAAACTCCAACGCCTTCGACTCCCCGAGCGCCTTCAGGAATGCCCCGGCCGAACCGCCGAAGTCGGACGTAATTCCGCCTCCGACTACAATTGTGCCGGGAGCGGCATCCCGGATCGCGCGTCCCGCAATTTTGACATACTCCGCATACTTCTCGCCGGGGATGCAGATGTTCGGCTCATTCGTCAGTTCATAAGCGGCAATCCGGCCGCGGTAGCGGGAAGCCATGGCACCTGCATAACGCTCCCACATCTCATGCGGCGGCAGCAGACCGTCCCATGACAGTCTGGTTGCAACCTTGACCGACTTTTCAACCACGAACTTCGGCAGACGCGTAAAATCGCGTTTTCCGGTCCGGTAATTGTCCCGCAGAAAAAACATATTGCCCAATACCGGCATGATCTGCATGTCGTTCCGGTTGGCAAGCTCTACGAGCCGATCCGTATTGTTCCAATCGAATACCCCGGGAGCCGTTTCTATCAGGTTCCAGGAAAAGGCATCGCCGTTGTTGCCGCTGCGCAGCAACTTTATGCCGGCATTCCGGAAAAAACGCATATAACTTTCCTGATCGCTCTCCAATCCCCGGTAGCCTCCGGGAATAAAGCTCTGGTTTTCCGCCGTTTCCCCATAAGAGAACTCCACTCCAAGCACGCTCTCCCGGCGCAAATCCGGCTTGCCGGGACGGGGCGGGAAAACGCGGGCATAGTGTATCGGGAACATGCTGCCGGAACTCTCGCTCCCGCTGAATTCTCCCTCAAGCCGGAAGTGTCCGTAACGACCGGCGGCAAGCTGGAGTTTGCGGCGGACAACGCTCCCCGGTTTCAGTTCGAGCTGATGCTCGCCCAGCGGCGTCACAGTTCCGCTCAAACTCTCCTTCTGCGTAAGCTTCACCGCAATTTTCCGAACGGAAGCGCCGTAGTTGACTGCCGCGATTTCCAACGGCATCTGCGCTTCTCCGAGGCAGATCCGCTCCGGGGCGATCAGAGCAGCTTCCACTCCGGAATGCGGCGCATACTCCGTCGTTTCGGATCCTTCGTCGACCTGAAACGCGTCGAACCAGACAGTCGCATCATTCGCAATCCGGTCCCAGTTTCCCCACCGGAACTCGGTGAAATAATTTCCATACCCCTTGGCGCGGAAGCTGAAAGAGTACCGCTTCCACTCCCGTTCCGGCTTCATCCATCGCAGTTCCGTGATCCAGGCGTCGGATTTCGGCGTGATGTCGCCGGAGAGAACTCCGCAACGGATACGAACCGGTTTGTCGCTTTTCATATACCAGGAAAGCGTATAGTTTTTCCCCGGTTCCAACTTGAACTCAGCCGAGAGGAATTCAATCATATCCGCATTCGGATTGGCAAAGCGGATGCTCTGCCGGCCGTGAACGGCAGAAGCTGTATCAAACTCCGGCTTGAGATAGCCCCCGCCGCTGCGGGCAAAGCGGACCACGCCGAAATTGGCGGAATCCAGCTCGAAACTGGAGTTGCGGATCGGGTTTGCCGCAGCCGTCCCGGCCAGAAACACTCCCAGCAGAATGCTCAGGACACATTTCATCGGACAAACTCCCAGGTGATTCCCTTGACATCAAGCTCATGACTTCCGCCGCAGAACAAGCCGATCGACAACGTCAGAACTCCGGATTTCAGCTGAATGATTTTTTCCGCTGTCGGAACTTCAATTTCAAATGACCGGTGCTGCCATTCCGGAGAAACCGTGAAGTTATTGAATTTCACCCAGTGCTCCAGCCCTTTCTGCCAGCCGCCATCGACGATGATCTGGGCCTTTCCGTCATGGTCGGCCTTGAACCAGCCGCCAACGCGGTAAACTTTTCCGGGAATGACCGGAACCGGCACGGATACCGCATTGATCCGTTCCGGCGGATTCTCGGAATCCCACTTCAGGCGCATGGCCTTGCCACCGTCAATATGGTCAGCGGCAGACACGACCGTCAGCGTTCCAAGTTTGTCGCCGCCAGCGCGCATCCAGCGGACATGGCGGGAAAACGCGACAGGAAACGGCCCCGGATCATTGTCAAAATCCAGCTTTACCGCATGTTTTTCACCGTCAACAACCTCAACGTCGATATCCTTGACCTCGGCGGAATACGGCAAGCTTCCTTCGGTATACCAGCTTAATTCCGCCTTGCCGTCACCATCGGTTTTGAAGTAAAGCTTTGCCGGGGCAAAGGTCTTTTGCGCGGGAAGCGCGACTGAATTTTTACCGCCGCGACAATGCAGCCCCCCTTCCGGCGCAAGATATGAGAAACTGCATTGATACAGTGTATCCGCCTTCAACGGAACGGTGCGCAGAAGTTTGGGCCAGGTTTTGGGAGTATGGACAATGCAGGCCGATTCAGCCTTGACTTTCCATCCCCCATACCAGTTCCATGCCGGTCGTTTGATCTCCTCCGCCTGAAGAGTTCCGACCAAAAGAAAAAGAATGACAGCAAATCTCATCGAGATCTCCTTTCCTGCTGTTAGTATCGCGATGCTCGGTTAATTCTCCGATTTATTAACAATGCTGGCATTGCGAACCTTCGGGAACCCGCCGCCAGCAAACCGGGTCCCCGTCCGTTCAATCAATAAGGCCAGACGGAATACGAACGTGTCGAAGCGTCTGAACCATAATTGTTGCCGTACAGATAGCTCAGATTGAAATCGTTCGGGGTAAGACGATTCGGATTTCTAGAGGCGACATGTCCATCCGCCATTGCGACATTATCTTTTCCTCCATGCGGCAATGGCGCGCATCTGAAAGCGACATCCTGCGTATGATAGTTGAAATAAGCGGAGTTGCTCTCTATACCGCAATTATTTCCGCCGTAGATTTTACTGAAATCATGATCCTGAATGACAATCGCCAGCGAGGGCTGCCGGCATTTGCCGATCCGGCGCGGCATGTATTTGAACTGCTCCGAAGCGTTTTCCTGATAAAGCCCGAGCAATGCGTTCCACGCATAACTGGTAATTGGCATGCCGTCCCGGCTGCTTCCCCTGACGCAGTTTTCTTTCCTTGCCGCCGGACAGAGATACACCTTGTTGATCGCTCCCTTTACCGGGAATTCCGAATCGGCAATATAGGGATAAAGCAACGGCGGGAAGGAATTGTTGAATGCAAATTCGTCATTCCACCGCCAATTGGCCAGCGGATAATAATCCTGGTTATCCCCGGAGTAAGCGAGTGCGGCAATCCCGATCTGCCGAAGATTGCTTGAGCAGGAGATTGCCTGAGCGCTGGCCCTGGCCTTGTTCAATGCAGGCAAAAGCATCGCTGCAAGAATGGCGATGATCGCAATTGTCAGCAATAGTTCAATAAGGGTGAAACGAATCATTTTCCGTCTCATAAAAACCTCTCTTTGCTAAAGATTCCTTGTTGTGAAGGCACCTCAAAGGCTGCGTCCGACATCCGGGGGGCCCTTCAGTTTGGGTTATGATATTTATTATATCATAAAACGATTTTTTTACAAGAGTTGTTTGTGACAAACTACCCCACTACTGTCCGGTAAAAGTTTCCAGACGTGCTTGTTAAAATCGGGACTTGCTCT
>ENA-OROD01002008-OROD01002008.1-human-gut-metagenome-genome-assembly--contig:-NODE-2008-length-15198-cov-3.628013_pt1 | contig 15198 bp, 10 predicted proteins | sample MGYA00242123_ERZ509038 | MGnify/ENA primary metagenome ERZ509038 (study PRJEB26280, sample SAMEA2338719) | human gut metagenome | biome: human gut; feature: human-associated habitat; material: faeces... | reverse complement strand
TAAGCCTGCGCAGCGGGCGCGCGCCGTAAAGCGGGTCGAACCCGCGCGCGGCCAGCGTCTCCACCGCCGCATCGTCAAACGTAAGCGTCACTCCCAGCGCCGCGACCCGTTCCGCCGTCTGCGCAAGCATCCGCCGCGCGATCTGCGCGATATCCGCTGCGTTCAGCCGCCGGAAAACGATCGTTTCATCCACGCGGTTCAGAAATTCCGGGCGAAACGTCCGCTTCAGCTCCGCCGTTACCGCCCGCTTGACCGCTTCAAGCTGCGCCTGCTCATCCCGCGCGTTACCATCCGGAGCAAACCCGAGCCGCGTCCCGTCCGCCGCAATACTCTTTGCTCCAATATTCGAGGTCATTACCACCAGCGTGTTTTTGAAGTCCACGCGCCGCCCCTGCGCGTCCGTCACCATACCGTCCTCCAGGATCTGAAGCAGCAGGTTCCACACATCCTCGTGCGCTTTTTCGATCTCGTCGAACAGCACCACGCTGTAGGGCTTGCGCCGCACCTTTTCGGTCAGTTGGCCGCCCTCATCGTAGCCGATATATCCCGGCGGCGGGCCGATCAGGCGCGAAACCGTATGCTTTTCCATATATTCGCTCATGTCGATGCGCACCATGGCCTCCTCGCTGCCGAACACCGCCTCTGCCATCGCGCGGCACAGCTCCGTTTTGCCCACGCCCGTTGGGCCGAGGAACAGGAACGAACCTATCGGACGATTGGGGTTCTGTATTCCTGCACGGGATCTTAAAATTGCATCGCAAACGCGCTGAACGGCGTCATCCTGTCCGACAATGCGTTTATGCAGCTGGGAGTCAAGCCGCAGAAGTTTCTTGCGCTCGCTTTCCATGAGCTTTGAAACCGGGATGCCCGTCCACCGCGCAACGATTTTTGCAATCTCCTCGGACGAAACATGGTCGCGGAGCAGACTGTTTTCGCGGTTTGCGGCAAGAGCCTCTTCCTTTTGCAGCTCTTTTTGCAGGCCGGGCAGCTCGCCGTATTTCAGCTGAGCGGCACGGTTAAGATCGTATTCGTTTTCTGCGCGGGCAATATCCGCGTTAACCTGTTCAATGCGTTCACGGAGCTGCTGAACCTTTGAAATTGCATTGCGCTCGTTGTCCCAGCGCGCTTTCATGTTGTTGAACTTGTCGCGCTTTTCGGCAAGCTCGCGGCGAATTTCGGCAAGGTGTTCCTGCGTGTGTTCGTCATTGTCGCCGGTGAGAGCGGTTTCTTCAATCTCCAAACGCATTATTTCCCGGGAAATTTCGTCCATTTCGGAAGGCATGGAGTTCATTTCCGTCTTGATGAGCGCACATGCCTCGTCAACAAGGTCGATAGCCTTGTCGGGAAGGAACCTGTCGGAAATATAACGGTCGGAAAGCGTTGCGGCGGCGATAAGCGCGGAGTCGTGAATCTTAACGCCGTGATAAACTTCATAACGTTCCTTCAAACCGCGAAGGATGGCAATGGTGTCCTCAACGGAGGGTTCGGCAACGGTCACGGGCTGGAAACGGCGCTCGAGTGCAGCATCCTTTTCGATGTATTTGCGGTATTCGTCAAGCGTTGTTGCGCCGATGCAGTGCAGTTCGCCGCGTGCAAGCATGGGCTTCAGAATGTTGCCCGCATCCATTGCGCCGTCGGTCTTGCCGGCGCCGACAATGGTGTGAAGTTCGTCGATGAACATGATGATCCTGCCTTCGCTGCGCTTGATTTCGTTAAGCACAGCTTTCAGCCTTTCTTCAAATTCACCGCGATATTTTGCGCCCGCAACAAGGGAACCCATGTCCAGTGCAAAAAGTCTGCGATCCTTCAGATTGTCGGGAACGTCGCCGCGCACGATACGGAGCGCAAGCCCCTCGGCAATTGCGGTTTTGCCGACGCCGGGTTCACCGATAAGGCAGGGGTTGTTCTTTGTTTTTCGTGAAAGAATGCGGATAACGCTGCGGATTTCGTTATCACGGCCGATAACGGGGTCAAGCTTCTGCGCCCGGGCAAGTTCGGTCAAATCCTGTCCGTATTTGTTAAGAACATCATAGGTGCTTTCAGGATTATCGGAATTCACCCTGCTGTTGCCGCGGACGGCTTTCAACGCTTCAAGGTATTTGTCGCGGACGATTCCGAACCGCTTGAGCAGGGGTTTCACAACATAGTCGGCGCGTTCGATAAGGCCGAGCATGATATGCTCAACGGAAACGAAACTGTCGCCCATGCGCTTTGCTTCCTCTTCGGCGCGGGTGAGCACGGAGTTCAGCTCCGGAGTCATATAAACCTGCCCGCCGCCGCTGCTTCCGAAGGTTGCCTGCTTGTCAAGCTCCGTGTCAATTGCGGCGCGGAGTTCATCCGTGGAAATACCCATGGATGCCATAAGCTGGGCGTTCAAATCATCCGGATCGTCAAGAAGCGCATGAAAAACGTGAATTTGCCCGACTTGGGTATTCCTGCGCTCCTCGGCAAGCGATTGCGCCTGCTGAAGGGTTTCAAGGGTTTTTTGGGTCATTTTATTAGCGTTCATAAGGTAAACCTCCTTGAGGTATTGTTTCCGTAACGGTGTTCCTTTTAATCAGGAACATTGTCCCGTGCAAACGGGGCTGCATCAAACTGCTGCCCGAATGAAACGGGGCGTTATCAGAGAGGCACGGGAAGGTGCTTCCCCGACCGCCGAGGGGCTGAGGTTCGGCGGTTCAAATCGGGTTGTTAGCACTCGTTCTCTTTGAGTGCTAACATTATATAACACTCCGACGCGAAAAGCAACAGCAAACAAATAATGTTTCAATTTTGTCACATTAATGCCAAAAATCGAGCGGCAGTTGCTCATTATTGATTGCCGATTTCCAATTGAACATTGCCCGCCCTATACAAATATGGTATAATAACCGCATACGAAAGGCATTTGCTGCCGAGCAAAAAACAAGGCAGCCTTTCGGAATAATTCCTTTGGAGGGAAAATACCCGTGAAAATTCTGAAGCACATTGTGATGTGGAAATTTCTTGACAATGCGGAAGGCAAAACAAAAGCGGAGAACATGCGCTTTGCGGCGGAAAATCTTCGTGCACTTGTCGGTGTTGCGCCGACGCTTCTGAAGCTCAGCATCGGCGAGGATGTTCTCGGCAGCCCCGCAAGCTTTGATATGGCTCTTGTTGCCGACTTCAAAAGCGTTGATGATATGCTTGCGTACCGCGATTTTCCCCGTCATGCGGAGATATCAAATTATATCCGCCGTGTGATTTCCGACAGGAAAGTTGTGGATTTTTTTATTGAAACCGACGAGAACTGAACAAAAGCTTCGAGTATTGAAAACGATGCGGAAAGACTGCATCAAAATAATCCACATTATCCACAGGTTCGTGTGGATAACACGTCCGAACAGTGTAAAAATGTGGATAACTTGCCCGAATCGGGGAGTTTTTTGCAAAAAATGCCTGTTAAACGCGGCTTTGAATGTGGATAAGTTGAGGATATAACGGAGTCATAACAGTTTGCACCGAAAGGAAACCGGGAAAAAGATTTGAACATTAAACTTTAAATCCGAACCTCGGGCAGCTTCCCGACAGGGATTTTACAACGAAGCCGGCCGCAGTCGGCTGCAAAATGCAAAGAAAAGAAAGGAGACTTTCGCCGAAGCGAAAGTCATGGTCATAAAAATGAATTACAACGTTAAACTTTCTGATGAAGTTCGCGAGGCACTTGCGCTGGGAAGACCCGTTATTGCGCTTGAAAGCACGATTATTGCGCACGGAATGCCTTATCCGCAGAACGTCAAAACGGCTCTTGCGTGCGAACGTTTGGCGCGTACGCACGGCGCGGTTCCCGCAACGATTGCGATCATCGGAGGTCAGCTTTGCGCGGGCCTTACCGAGGAGCAGATAGAGTATCTCGGCAGGGAAGGACGGAATGTTGCAAAAGTCAGCCGCCGCGATATTCCTTATATCATGGCAAAGGGTGCGGACGGCGCAACGACGGTTGCCGCAACGATGTTCATTGCAAGCCTTGCGGGCATAAAAGTGTTTGCAACGGGCGGCATCGGCGGCGTGCATCGCGGCGCGGAAACAACCATGGATATTTCCGCCGACCTTACGGAGCTTGGAAGAACGCCTGTTGCAGTCGTTTGCGCGGGCGCAAAGAGTGTGCTTGATATCGGCTTGACGCTTGAGTATCTTGAAACGCAGGGTGTGCCCGTTGTCGGCTTCCGCACGAACAAAATGCCCGCATTTTACACGCGGGACAGCGGTTATAACACCCCTTGCAGATGCGATTCGGTTGAGGAGCTTTCGGATATGGTCGGCGCAATGGCAAATATTCCAATGCGCAGCGGCATGGTTATTGTGAACCCGATTCCGAAAGAATTCGAAGCCGACGAGGACATGATCGACCGTGCAGCCACGAAGGCTTTGCGTGAGGCCGAAAAGAACGGCATCACGGGCAGGGATGTTACCCCATTCCTGCTTGCGCGTATTGCGGAGCTTACGGAGGGCGCAAGCCTGAAGGCGAATATCGCGCTTGTTTATAACAACGTGCGCCTTGCCGCTTCCGTTGCGGCGGGAGTTATTCAGCCGGATTGAAGGCAGAACGGCAAAAGCCGTCCGCGCCCGCCCGCGTGACGGTGCCGCACAGGAAACGCTTTTTATTGCCTGTCCGAGGCAATACGGCAAACTGTTCTCGGGCAGGCTTGTTTAATTTGCTGTTGTGCAGGCGGAGCCTGCTGTCGGCTTGTTTCTCGGGAAACATTCCCGAGGGGAACAGGCATGAAAACCATCCCCGTGACCGAAGTTCTCGCGGGGGAGAGTTAACCCGCCGCTGCCGCAATTGCTTTTTTCGGGGCGAAGCCGAGCGTCGGCGCACTTTGTTGAGGAGGCATATAATGAAGAAAAAATTGCTGCGGTTCGCCGCACTGATGATTGCTTTGGCTTTTGTTTTTGCAGGCACCGCCTGCCGCGGAGGCGATGTTGTTGTTGACATAGGCCATGACACGCCTGCGCCGACAGCAAAGCCGACAACGTCGCCGACGGCCGAACCGACACCGGAGCCGACGGCCGAACCGACGCCGGAGCCCACCCCTGCGCCCGTTCACGCAACGCTCATGTTTGTGGGCGATTTGATGTGCCTTTCAAGCCAGCAGCGCGGCGCGAAACAGCAGGCGGGCGGCAGCGGCTATGACTTTTCTCCGTCATTTGCATATGTCAGGGAAGTTTTTAACAATGCGGACTGCGTCATCGGCAATCTTGAAACATCGCTTTCGCATTCGTGGCCCTATGCAACGGAGCAGCGCAATATCGGCGGAATGCCCAACTGCAACGGACCCAAACAGTATTTGGGTGCATTGAAATTTGCGGGCTTTGACGCGCTTGTGCTTGCAAACAATCATTGCTGTGATGCGGGAGTTCAGGGCATTATCGAAACCACTCAGGCTGTTGAGGAATACGGCTTTCCCTACACCGGACTTTTCCGCGAAAAGGACGCGCAGCGGTTCGTAATCCTTGATGTTAAGGGGATCAAAGTCGGCCTCCTTTCCTATGCCGAATTCTATAATTCAAAAGATAAAGCCGTTCGCGAAGCGGGCTGTGAATACATGATAAACACCTATTCAAAGGAACGCATTGCCGAGGACATTGCGGCGGCGCGGGCTGCCGGGGCGGAGCTTATCGTGGCCTATAATCATTGGGGCGCGGAACATACGCACCAACCCACACCGAAGGTCGTGACTCACGCTCAGGAGATGGCGGATGCAGGCGTTGATATCATAATCGGCTCACACTCCCATGCGGTTCAGCCCGTTGTTTGGCTCACGGCGGCGGACGGGCGGCAGGGGCTTTGTGCATATTCAATGGGCAACTTTGTGTCCAGCATGGGCAGAAGCACCGCGAACGACACTTTCATTGCGGAAATCGGCATCGTTCGCGAGGGGGGAAGTGTGCGCGTGGAGAGCGAGAAATATCATCCCTGCCGCGTGTTCCCGCAGCTTAAAGGCTATTGGTATGTTGTTGTGCCGACGAACGTGACGATCGTTACGAGCATCATTCCGCAGCTTAAGGCGGCGGAAGAAAGGATAACGGCAATTGTAAACCCGGAGGGAAGATAAAATATTAGCATGAAGCTGCTTTCAAAAATCCTTGCATATGCTGCCGTGCCGTGCCTTGCTGCCGCGCTGCTGATAAGTTTTATCGACCGGCTTTCGGGAGATAAGGTTTGGATCAAAAGGGAGTATGAAAAACTGGATATAAACGATTACACCGGCATGAGCACGGACGAGATGTGCACCGTGTATCTTCGCATGGTTGATTATATGAAGGGCGGGACGGATGAGCTTCAAACGGAAGTCACGGTGTTCGGCGAACGCACCGAAATGTTCGGCGAGCGGGAAATTTCGCACATGAGCGATGTCCGAAAGCTCTGGTTCGGGGTTGAAACAGCGAAATACATTCTGTTCGCCTTTGCAGCAATTGCGGCTGCGCTTGCTTTGTATGTTTACAGGCGGAGTGCCGCCGCCGTGCTTGCCCGCTGCTGGCTTGTCGGGATTTGCGTCATTGCCTTCATTGCGGCTGTGCTTACAGTTTGGGCTGCCGTGGATTTTTATTCGTTCTGGATACTGTTTCACGCAGTATTTCTGGATGTTCCGTCTGCAATATTTGACCCGGCGGAAAGTTTGATGATTCGCATCTGCGTTCAGCAGCTTTTCAGCGATCTGATACTTCGCATTGCAGCTTACACCGTGAGTGCCTGTGCGGTTATAAGCATTCTCGCGGGGATTGTGTGCAAAACTTCGGGAGCAGGCAAGGGAACCGTGAAAAACAGACTTAGGGATGCTAAAGACTAATTTCACTTAATCAAATCAATCGTTCCGGTTACTGCCTGCGGAAGCGGGAGTCGGCTCGGAAAGTGAAAAGCGGTTTGGAAAGGAAAATCAATTTGAATTGGTCCGAAAGATGTGAACCCGCGCTGAAACGCTTTATGAGCGGGGAAAATGAACTTATACTCGGGATTGAATCCTCCTGCGACGAAACGACGGCCGCCGTTCTGTGCGGCGGACGCAAAGTGCTGAGCATGGCGGTGCATACGCAAATTCCCGTTCACAGGCTGTACGGCGGCGTTGTGCCGGAAATTGCTTCCCGCAGCCATACGGAGCGGATAGGTGCCGTTGCGGATGAGGCATTAAAAACTGCCGGAGTCGGTTTGAATGACATCGGTGCAATTGCCGTAACCTGCACGCCCGGGCTGATCGGCGCACTGCTTGTGGGCGTCAGCTATGCAAAAGGCCTCGCATACGCCGCAAACATTCCTTTTGTCGGCGTGAACCATATTGCGGGGCATATCGCCGCAAACTATCTCACTTATCCGGATCTTGAACCGCCGTTTGTCTGCATTGTGGCTTCCGGCGGACACAGCCATATCGTTCGCGTGGTCGATTACAATCGCTTTGAACTTATCGGCAGAACGCGCGATGATGCGGCGGGTGAAGCTTTTGACAAGGCGGCGCGTGCGCTCGGCTTGCCGTACCCCGGCGGTCCGGAGATAGAGAAGCTTGCAAAATGCGGGAATCCGAACGCATTCCGCTTCCATGCACCGTTTAACGAGGGCGAAAGCAATGATTTCAGTTTTTCGGGCATCAAAACGGCCGTTGTAAACCTGCTCCATAATGCGGAGCAGAAGGGGGAAGTTCTGAATAAGGCCGATGTTGCCGCCTCCTTCCAACGTGCCGTTGCGGATACCCTGACGATGAAATCCGTTCGCGCGGCTCTGCGCGAAAAAAGCTCCGTGCTTGCCCTTGCCGGCGGAGTGAGTGCGAACAATGTGCTTCGCACCCGGCTGCAAACAGAATGCGACAGGAACGGCATCCGTTTTTGCCGCCCGGATATGCGGTTCTGCACCGATAATGCGGCAATGATAGCCTGTCAGGGTTATTATATGCTGCGCAGCGGGGAGGTTTCCGGGCTGGATTTGAATCCTTCGGCGGCCGAGTTCCTGTCGGAAGGAAGGTAATTGTCGGGCAGCGGCAAACTCACTCAACAAAACTCGAATACAATAACAAAACAGGACTGCTGCCTTTTACGGTGCAGTCCTGTTATTTGTCAGCGGGGGCGGGGATACCGAGCCCGCTGATGCAGTTTGCGGTTTACTGAAAGCAATGCTTATTTCGTGTAGCGTACAACGGGCTTTCTTGCCGCGGTGACCTCATCGGGACGGCCGACGGGGGTGGTGACGGGGCAGGCGTGTACGGCCTCGGGGTTTTCTTTGGCTTCACGGGCAATGGCTTTCATTGCTTCAATGAACTCATCGAGAGTCTCACGGCTTTCGGTTTCGGTGGGTTCGATCATCATTGCTTCATGAACGATAAGCGGGAAGTAGATGGTCGGGGGATGGTAACCGCGATCGATAAGGGCTTTTGCGATATCGGTTGTGTGAACGCCGAGATCGAGCAGTTCGCCCGGAGCAATGACGCATTCATGCATACAGATGCGGTCGTGGGGAATCTCATAGGTGCCGCGCAGTGCGTTCATGATGTAGTTTGCATTCAGAACGGCATTTTCGCTTGCTTCTCTGAGACCCTTGCCGCCGAGAGAGCGGATATAGGCATATGCCTTGACGATAACACCGAAGTTGCCGTAGAAGCTCTTGACCCTGCCGAAGGATTCGGGGCGATCGTAATCGAGTTCGATCATGCCGTTGCGTTCAACAAGCACGGGAACAGGCATAAAGGGCATGAGGTGTTTTTTAACACCGACGGGACCGCTGCCGGGACCGCCGCCGCCGTGCGGGGTGGAGAAGGTTTTATGCAGGTTGATATGCATAACGTCAAAGCCCATATCGCCGGGGCGAACAATGCCCATTATCGCGTTCAGGTTTGCGCCGTCGTAATAGAGCAGACCGCCTGCCTCGTGAACGATGTCGGCAATTTCCTTAATATTGCGCTCAAACAGACCGAGGGTGGAGGGGTTGGTGAGCATCAGACCCGCAGTGTCGGGGCCGACTGCCGCACGCAGCGCGTCAAGATCAACGCCGCCGTCGGGAGCGGATTTGATTTCTTTAACTTTGAAGCCGCACATAACCGCACTTGCGGGGTTGGTGCCGTGCGCTGCATCGGGAACGATGATGGTTGTGCGGGCGGTGTCGCCGCGATGTTCGTGATAGGCGCGGATATGCATAAGTCCGGTCAATTCACCGTGCGCACCGGCAGCGGGCTGGAGCGTGAAAGCGTCCATGCCGCAGATTTCGCACAGGCATTTTTCCATGTCATACATCAGGCGCAGAGAACCCTGGCACATATCTGCATCGAGCAGAGGATGCACATCGTTAAACAGTTGGGCGACTTCTTCGTTGATTTTGGGGTTATATTTCATCGTGCAGGAGCCGAGAGGATAGAACCCGTTGTCAACGCCGAAATTGCGGCGGGAAAGGTTTGTGTAGTGGCGAACAAGATCGACTTCACCCAGTTCGGGAAGGTCGAGTTTTGATTCGGCACGCATATTTTCGGGAATTGCGCAGTTTGCGGCGGGCACATCCAGTGCGGGCAGGTCATACGCGCGGCGTCCCTCGCGGGAACGTTCAAAAATCAGCTTGTAGGATTGCCTCATGCTTCGGTACCTCCGTCGGTTTCGTTCTCACCGTCCTGCTCAAAGAACATGATGTTGAGCATTTCGATAAGGTAATCAATATCTTCTTTGGTTGTCATTTCGGTTGCGCACCAGAGCATTCCGCCGTCTGCAAGCACAAGGCCGGAAACTATGCCGGCATCCTTGAGCGCGGTGGAAATCTCATCGGCGGGAATCTCGCTGTCGATGACGAACTCGTTGAAGAACGGGGTGTTGAAACGGAGTTTGAAGCCGGGAAGCTCGGTGAGCTTTTGAGCCAGATAGTGCGCCTTTGCAATGTTCGCTTCGGCAACTTCTTTCATGCCGCAGGGACCCATCGTGCAGGCATACATGGTTGCCATGATTGCGCAGAGCATCTGGTTGGAGCAGATGTTGCTGGAAGCCTTTTCGCGGCGAATGTGCTGCTCGCGTGCCTGAAGGGTGAGAACGAATACGCGGTTGCCGTCGGCATCAACGGTTTCACCGACGATTCTGCCGGGCAGATTGCGGATGAGTTTGCCGCCTGCTGCCATAAAGCCCGCATACGGGCCGCCGAAGCACATGGGAATGCCGAGAGGCTGTGCATCGCCGACAGCAATATCCGCACCGTAGTCCGCAGGGCGTTTGACAGCGCCGAGGCTGATGGGGTTGACATAGCTGACGAGCAGTGCCTTTGCGCCGTGAACGAGGGCTGAAATCTCGTCCATGTTTTCAATGCAGCCGAAATAGTTGGGCTGTGCGGCGATGAAACCGGCAGAGCCTTCAAGGTTTGCCTTCAGGCAGTCGATATCGGTAATGCCGTTTTCGTTGAGCCCGATTTCAACAAGCTCAAGACCGTGGCAGTGGCCGTAGGTTTTGACAGTGCCGATAACATCGGGGTGAAGACCTGCGCTGTAGAGGATCTTGTTCTTGCGCTTTGAGTCACGCAGCATCAGCAGGGATTCAGCCGCAGCGGTCGCACCGTCGTAAACGGAAGCGTTGGCGGCATCCATGCCGGTAAGATTGCAGATGACTGTTTGCCATTCGAAAATACCCTGAAGCATACCCTGGCTCATTTCCGCCTGATAGGGGGTGTATGCGGTGTAGAATTCGCTGCGGGAGATGAGCTGAGGAATCAGCGCGGGAATGTAGTGATGATATGCGCCCGCGCCGCGGAAAAGCAGGCAGGCTTCGTCGTTCTGAAGAACATAGCCGGTGATGAGCTGACGCAGCTCCATCTCGCTCATCGGAGCGGGAAGATCCAGCTCGCGGTTGAGCTTAAGATCCGCCGGAATATCGGCAAACAGCTCGTCCATTTCGGAAAGGCCGAGTGTTTTCAGCATTTCGCGGCGTTCTTCAACGGTGTTGGGAACATAGCTTCTCATGTTGTGGAATACTTCCTTTATAAATATAAAATCTTGATGAATCGGAATTTTGCCCGATTCGAAAAAAAGCTTATTCAAGGTAAAAACGCATAACCCGCGGCGGCGGAAAACCGTGGGCGCGGAGCTATGCGTTTTTTTATCGCGGAACCGTGCCGAAAAGCACAGGCTTGGGCGGGGCCGCGACAGGTACGGGTTGATTAAGCCTCTTCAAGCAGCTTTTCGTATTTGTTTGTCAGCCACTCGTATGCCTCGTGAGAGAAGTGATGGTTCGCGCCGATGCCAAGTTCGATGCCCTCGTCTATCCAAGGAAGCTGCGCGGGGTTCTGGAAGGATATCCCGCTCGCGCGGTAGTTATCAAAGCAGGGCAATGACCACAGAGCGGCGACCTCAAGCATTGCATCAACATAATCGATATCGGTAAGACCGTATTTGTTTTTGCTCGACCAGCGGTTGTAGTTGGTCATGAGAAGTATCTTCGCCTTCGGATATTTCTCGGTCAGACCCGCAATAAGAGTATTGAGCGCACCGTAAAATGTAGAGGTGTCGCGATATGAGCGATCCGCGCGGCACGCCTCGTCTCCGAGCGGCACATGAAGGCGCTTGTCGTTCGCTCCGCCGAGCAGGACCACATAATCGGCGCCGTCAGCCATATCGGCATAGCGCACGCACATCGGCGGGTGCTTGTGCGTAGGCTCCTCGGTTGAAAAAGCCACGGGGTTGCCGTTGATACCATAGTTATAGGCTGTCATTCCGTGACGCTCCGCAAGGAGCGCAACCCATGTTGCGTCGGGACCCAGCTTGTTACCGTGAATAAGAGAATCGCCGAGCGCGACCAGTGTTTTTCCGTCAAGTACAGACATGTTTTTCCGCCTTCCGCATTTAGGCATTTAATAAGAAAATGCAAAAACGCAAATAGAATTTTTATAAAATAATAAGATACCGAACCACCGCACGCGGCACTGTGCACGCGGGTTTCGTGTCTGTTTTATATTATAGCAGTGAAAAATTGCCCCGTCAAGTATATTTATCACTAAAAATCACGTTTTTTAAATGCAATTACACTTTTGTTTATTCATGACCGCTTTCTTATGTCCGTTTTTGCGCTCCGGTGTGCGCGCCACAATCAACTTTAGTAAGATTTCTACAAAAATAATAGCATATTTATTGACGCCGGCATTCAAAAATGATAAAATTGAATCAAACAAAACGGAACGATACCGGATTCATTTAAGGAAGGAAAACCAAGCAATGAAAAAGCACCCCATCACAAGGCTCATGCTGTCGGTCACATCGCTCGTACTTATTATCGCATCCATGATGTGCATGACAGTAGCATGCTCCCAAAACGGCGACGGAAAAAACAGCTCGTCAGCAACCACCGCTCCCGCCGTGACAACAGCCGATCCCGACGCCGGAAAGTATGATGACGCCGGCTATCTCAAGGACGCACTGCCCGAGGTGGCGAACCTCGGCGTAAAGATTGGAATGCTTTACTGGTCCGATGTTTAAAACCCCGAATTCTTTGTGGAAGACGACGGCAACGGCGGCACGGTAGAGCTTGCCATAAACCGCCGCAACGCAAAAGTGGAATCCCGCCTCGGCGTTGAAATAGATTACACCGGTACGCCGGGCAACGCAAAAAAGCGCGGCGACTATATCACAAAAATACGCACCTCCTTTGACTCCGGCAACCCCTATGACATCTACGCCGGCTACACGCTTGCAATGGCGACCGCCGCAACGAGCGGATTCTGCTCGAACCTTCTCGATTACAACGTACTCGACTTCACGGCGCCCTGGTGGCCGCAAAAGCTTGTCGAAGAAGCCACTATCAACAACAAGCTTTTCTTCACGACCGGCGACCTCTCCACCAACCTCCTTTACATGATGTACGTAATGTACTTCAACAAGGATATGATGACGGAATACAACGCCGGAGATCCCTACGCCTGCGTTGACAACAACACCTGGACATACGAAAAAATGATAGAAATGTCGCACAAGGTAGACGGCATGCAGGGCGGCGAAACGCCTATATACGGCTTTACCGCCAACACCATGCACACCGACCCCTTCTTCTACGGCGCAGGTCTGCGCACGCTCGACCGCGACAGCGAAGGCAAGCCCATCATTTCCGAAAAGTTCGGCAGCGAGCGCACCCAGAACGTTGTTTCGCTCGTTGAAGGCTATCTTTCCGACCCGATAAGCCTCCTCGGTTCAGCCTGCAACAAGACATTCCAAGAAGGCAGAGTCATGTTCCTTATGAGCCGTGCAAGATACGCCAGCCGCGATCTCGGCGGTGCGACCTTCAACTACGGCGTAGCGCCCATACCGAAGTACACTGCCGATCAGGACGGATATTCCACCTGCCTCGGCTTCCCCTGCACCTTCTATGCGGTCTCCGGAGCCGCACAGCACCCGCAGGAAGCAGCCATGGTGCTTGAGTGTCTCTCCTCCGAGGGCTACCGCATAATCACCCCCGTGCTGTTTGAGGTCACGATGAAGACCCGTTACACAACGGACGCCATTGCCGCCAAGACCTTTGACATGGCGCGCGCCGGAGTCAGCTTTGACCTTGGCAGAATATACAGCGACGCGCTCGGCAACCTTACATACTCAATATTCAGAAAATGCATCTGCAAAAACAATCCCAACTTCTCACGAAGCTACGCCGCAAGCGTTCCCACTCTTGAGGCTAAGCTCGAAGAGATGATAGCGGCATTCGGAAACTGACGCCGCCCACATCGGACACCCGCGTGCGCGCAGTGCGTACAGACCGCATGAAGCTGATACGCTATTTCGACGAGCTTCGCCGTCCTCTTGTCAACATCGGCGACCATGCGATAAAGGATATATTCCTGACTTCCAAGTTGCCGCATTTACCGCACGAACGGGTATTTCTTTATGACCTCATAGCCGACCCGGAGGAGCGCCGCAACCTTGCGGACTACCCGGAATATGCAGATGAGCTGCATGAGCTTTCAGAGCTGCTTGAGCGGTGGATGAAGGAAACCAATGACCCGCTGCTTGACGGACCGATCCCGCTGCGTCCGGGACAGGTCACCAACCGCACGGATGCGGTGTCTCCCTTTGAACCGGTTTACGATATGTACGGCAACGAAGTGGTAAAGCAAACGAAAAAGAAATAAGACAAAACGGGTGGTGTTAAAAACTCAGTTTGAGTTTTTTAACACCACCCGACGACTTGGTCTCGGCGGCTGAACACCGCCGGAAACAATAAAGTAGATCGCCTTATTTTCCGAGCATCATCTCGAACCAATCCCCATCGGCAACATACATATGCGACGCTCCGACAAGGCTCAGGACATATTTATTTATCTCTGTCTTACGGTTTTCGGCATACCGCGCGGCGGAGCCGGGGAAAAATGCGTATTCCGGCTTTACCGTCTCATAAAAGGCGCGCGTTGTGGGCCACTTTATCGATCCGTGGTGAGCCACCTGAACATACTTTGAGCGCAAAGCGTCGCCGTATTCGGCAACGAGCGCTTCTCCCATAGGTATCTGCGCGTCTCCCGGAAGAAGTATCCCGTCCTCCCCGCACAAAATACGCGTGACCACCGAGGTATCGTTGCGAGCATCCGAACGACCGCCGCGTGCAAGAATGAGAGAATATGTCCCCAGCACCTCTATGTCGGCGCCCGGAAGTCTTATGCGGTCGCCCTCATGCGGCTTTACCATCCCGGCGCCGGCAAAGGAATTCACCGCGCGCTTCACTTTATCCCATGCGGGGCAGGCGCCCTCCGGGTCACAGTATGTATCCGGCACCGCAGCCATAAGGCTGCCGAGCCTGATCTCACCGGCATATCGCGCGGCAAATTCAAGAAAGCACTGAATGTGATCGCCGTGCATGTGTGTGAGTATCCACAGTCTCACATACGGCTTTTCGCCTGCCGCGGTATTCCTTTTGAGATACGCCGAAAGCTGTGCGGCATCCTCGGTAAATCCGCCGTCCCATATGACAAAGCTGCCGTCCGCGAGCTTCAGCACATATCCCATGCCGTTCGTATTGTCGCCGGGATAACTCAGCGCCATCTGAGTAAACATGACCTTGCCGCCGATATCGGCATCGCCGCCGGAATAATATCCGTTATCCGTCGGCTCGGCGGTGATCCTCAGCGCTCCGCCTGCATACGCGACGTAAAGCCGCGTACCGGAGCCATCCTTTTCATATGTCGAATAGCTGTTTTCGCCTATCGTATTACTGCCCACACAGGTGAAGCCCGCGTTCTCCGCCGACGTGCGGTACGCGGTG
>ENA-OROD01001991-OROD01001991.1-human-gut-metagenome-genome-assembly--contig:-NODE-1991-length-15268-cov-3.444423_pt1 | contig 15268 bp, 13 predicted proteins | sample MGYA00242123_ERZ509038 | MGnify/ENA primary metagenome ERZ509038 (study PRJEB26280, sample SAMEA2338719) | human gut metagenome | biome: human gut; feature: human-associated habitat; material: faeces... | reverse complement strand
CATGCCGCCGCCGATGTCTATATTCACGGACTTCTGCGCCTGCGCAAGCAGGCAGCCGGAAAGCGCCGTGAACGAATTGGCAACGCACAGGCCTATTATGGTCGTGAAAACGGGATTGATGGATGAGGAGCGCACCATATCCGGATTGTCCCCCGTGGCGCGGATGGCAAGGCCAAGCCGCGTTTTGAGGAAAAGCCCCAGCAGCACCGCTATTATGATTACCGCCGCCGCGGCAACGACAAGCTTATATTGCTCGCTCATATTTATCCTTGCAAGCGCGGACTTAACTGCCGTGAACACGGTGTCGGCCTTGTTTATGTTCAGTATGCTCGATCCGCCCATTATGGCAATGTTCACGGAATACAGCCCCGTGTTTACTATTATGCCCGCAAGCAGGCTGTTCACGCCCATTTTGGTTTGCAGTATGGCGGTTATAAAGCCGGAAGCCACGCCCGCGAGCATGGCCGCCGGTATGGATAAATACGGGTGTCCCGATATGGCCACCGCCGCGCCCACCACGGCGCCCAGCGTAAAGCAGCCGTCCGTGGAAAGATCGCACACGTTAAGCATGGAATAGCTTAAAAACAGCGCCAGCACCGTAAGCGAGGATATAAGCCCCAGCTCAAGCGCCGTTTGCAGCAGCGCCAATATCTGATCAAGTCCCATTTTTCTTTGCCTTTCTTAGGTTTGTTATTTCACTTCGTCAAAGCTTTCCGCCGTAACTATGCTCTGTATCTTCGTGCAGAACGGCTCGAACGCCTTGCATATTTCATCATAGTTAAAGCCCAGCTTTTCGCAGGTTTCGGTGTTTATGGTGGCGCAGCCGTTGTCGAATGTTTTAACGGCCGTCTCGGCGGGCTTTGCGCCGTCAAGCGCTATATCTGCCGCCATGCTTGCCGTTTCAACGCCCAGCGCCGCGTAATCCACGCCGTAGCCCAAGAATGCGCCGTTGAGTGCGAAGGAGTCCGCACCGGTGTAGTGCGGTATGCCCGCCTCCTGAAGCATCTCGTATATGCTAAGCTCGGATTTCATTATGGTGTTGTCCGTGGGGGTGAACACGGCGTCCACGCCGTCCGCTATAAGCGCCTGCACGGCAAGGGTAACCTCGTCCACTGTGGTGCCGGTGTATTCGCCGTAGGCAATGCCGTTAGCGTCAAGATATTCCTTGGCGTGGGCTATTGCGGCGGTGGAGGAATCCTGCCCGATGTCGTAAAGCAGGGCTATGTTCTTGGCGTCCGGGTCTGCGGCGGTGATTAGCTGCATAACGGCCGCCGTGTCAAGATAATCCGAAGTGCCTGTAACGTTGCTGCCCGGCGCTTCCATCGATTCTACAAGGCCCGCGCCCACGGGGTCGGACACGGCTGCGAAAACCACGGGAATGCCGTTGTCCTCTGTCGCGGCCTGCATAGCCATTGCAACCGGCGTAGCCACGCCTATCATTATGTCCACATCGTCCGCGATGAAGTTTGAAATTATCTGCGTGAGCAGGTTCGCGTCCGCGTTGCAGTTATCGTAGGATACATCGAACGCAACGCCCTTTTCGCCGCCTATCTCTTTAAGGCGGGCCTGAATGTTTTCAACAATCTGGTTAAGGGAAGCATCGTCAACGTAATTGCATATGCCAACCTTTACGGTTTTGCCGTCTGCATCGTTCGCGGGGGCGGGGTTTGAGGGGGAGCATGCGGCCATGCACGCCGCGGCCATTATTATGCTGAGCACAAAAGCGAATATCTTTTTCATTGTTTTATCCTTTCTTGGTCAATGGGTTTGGTTTTTCGGTCAAATGTCAAAATATGCTTGCGATACCGGCGCGCCGCGCCATCGCCTTCCCTTGCGAAACATTGTCCATCTACCTCCTTGGGTCAAAAAAACTTAAAATTAAAACTCCCGCCCGCAGCGACCACAACTGACTGCGATCGCTGGGACAGGAGCAATTCTTCTAAATAAATTCCTGCGGTGCCACCCGGCTTGGCGCATATATTAAAAACGCGCCCTCTCATTGCGTACATTCATACGCCGGCCTTTGGTAACGGAGAGCCTTTGCTCCGGCTTGCATACTCGGCTTTCGCTTTTCCGCTCGCCCTCAGAAGTCCATTCGGCATTGCCATGCTCTGCCGCGATTTCACCGCCCGCGGCTCTCTGAAAGAACAGAATCAAAGCTTACTTACTCTTCCTCAACGGTTTTGTGCATTGTAGCACCGCCGCACGCCCGTGTCAAGGGGGTACGGCGAATTATTTTTATGCATTTTCATGCATTTTTATTGTTTATATATTCATGTATAAGCGGCAGCGCAAGCACGAACTTTTCGTTTATCTGCTTATTGTCCGGCCTTATGCTTATCGTGCGGATGGTGTTGGGCACATCGAACTGATTGCCCATGTTGAACGGGAACTTATATATCCCCTCAAGCGGGAACGCATAGCGTATCGGCTTGCCCTCCGCCGTGCCCTCGTATATCAGCTCCGTATGCGTAAGCGTTGCCGTGCCGCGGCCCACGTCCGTATGCGCGGTGGTGTTGTGGTTAAGGTGATACTGAATATGGCACGGCGCGCTGAGCGCAAAGTCATCCTTCGCTATTTCGCGGCGCAGCGCGTCCCGCTCAAGCTCCACCCAGTCCGGCACCATTTCCGGTATAACGCTGCCTTCGCCCACGGGATGCAGAAAGCCGTATTCGTCCACCGTGCCGCGGTTGCCGCAGGCGGCGCAGTATATGTCGTTCCCATCGGTGCGGGTTGTTAATTCGCCGCCGCATTTGGGGCAAAGGTATAATAGGTTTTCCAATCCCTTGGCCCTGTTTTTGCCGCCGAAGGGTATCATGCGCCGCTTTTGCCATGCGTAATCGTCCACGAACAGCTTTTGTTCTATCCGTGCGTAAAGCTCATTCATGCTCAGGCTTTTCACTTCCTCCGCCGTGGCGATGAGCTCTATCTCCGTTTCCACCTTGCCGCGCCGCTGCACCGGGTTCCATTTGGGACGGGTGAAATAGCCGCCGTGCGTGCGCGCGGCGTAAAGCGGGGCCTTGAGCAGCTTTGCAAGCTTAGCTATGCTGTCGCTGAAGGGGGCGGTGCGGCCCGTGCCGTTCACCTCTCCCTCAGGATATATCAGCAGGCTTTCGCCCATCTCTATCGTGTTCTTCATGCGGGCAATGCTCTCCACGTCCGCGCGGAACTGCTCCTTTTTTATGCAGCGGAACAGGTTCAGTAACCATGCTATGCGGCGGTTGCGGTAAAAGGGGGCCGCCACAACGGCGTGGAACCGCTTTTGCCTGAGCGTTGCCAGCGCAAAAAGAAAATCAAGATTGCCCGTATGGCTGCCCAGCAGCACTATCGGCCCATCGGGCAGCGCGGGAACATTCTTCGGCACGCGGAAGCGGTACTTCAGCCGAAGATACGGCCTGAGCAGAAGCGTGAGCATATCGTAAACCGGCTTTATGTGCGGCTTTACGGCGTATTTAGATCTCATTTCAGTCCCCCTTGAACGGCTCAGCCGAATATCAGCATAAGCACCGGCACGGCTATAAGGCAAAGTATTGACGTAAAGCCCATGCCCAATGCGTTGTATTTTTCATCCGCGCCCGCGTAGGCGGAAACCACCACGCTCTGCGTCATAACGGGCATTGCCGCCTCTATCATAAAAACGCTCTGCGCCATTCCGCCTATATTGAATATGCGGCACATTAAAAGCATTATCAGCGGCGATATTATGAACCGCATACCGCTTACGACCCATATGCCGGCATCGGGCTTCAGATTCTTCAGCCCCGTTTCATATATCAAAAAGCCGATGTATATGAGCGCAAGCGGCGTTACCGTATTGCCCATATATTTTGTGAAGCTTTCAAGAAGGCTTGGCAGCTTAAAGCCCATAAGCAGCAGCGTTACCGCCGCAAGCAGCGAAATAAGCGGGGAGGCAAGCTTTTTGCCTATTTCCTTAATGCTCAGCCTGCTTTCGCCGGCGCTCATGTATATCATGGTTGCGCCTATCGCCCAGAAGAAAAACGTGTTCATCATATAGAAGCACATCACATACGGCGTGCCTTCCGCGCCGAAAAGCTCCGTGCATACGGGATAGCCCACGAACAGGGAATTGGACATGGCGCACATTACCACAACCCCGCCGAAGCGCTTGCGGCTTATTTTCATGGCCTTGGCAGCGGCAAGGGCTATAAGGATCATGGCAATGTTGAAAAGCATGGGCGTAAGCAGCAGCGCGCCCGCGCTTTTTATAAGCTCCACGGAAAAATCCGTAAACACATTGTGTATGCACATGCAGGGAACGGAAATATTCACAAGCAGCTTTATGACAAAGCTCTTGTGTTCCTTTTTCATCAGGCCTGCTCTGCCCATTATGTAGCCCACGGCAATGAGCATAAGTATCAGCACAACGGCCGATACGCTGTCCGCTAAAGAATTCATGCTGTTGCTAAGTATAAGCCAACGGGGGCGCGCAGCATACTGCCGCCCCCGCCGCGGATTTTATTTTCCGGGAAATTATTTGGAAATCTTGCGGCACTCAAGATAGTACCGCTTTTCGTTCGCCTCGCCCATTGAGAAGGTTTTGCGGGGAAGGGCGCCGTCGAATATAACGGTCTTAAAGAAGGCGCTCTTGCCCATGTTGGGCAGTATGAAGCCTATGTTATTATCCTTGCGGCCAAGCTCGTCAACAACCTGCTCGCCATGGATATAGTCTATGGTCGCGCCGTCGGTCTCCTTTATGAATATGTCCAGCGCGTTCTGCAGCGTGCCTACCTCAAGCTGCGCCGCGGGGTCGCTCACCTTAAAGTAGCCGTAGCCTTCCTTTATCATAAAGGGCAGCATATGGCACTTGGCGCAGGCATTGGTGGCCATTGCGTCGTCCCGCTCAGCCTTGGAGCCGTAAAGGTGCATTTCGGTTTCGCCGTTCTGCTCGCTCAGCTTTGCGCTGAGCCATGCGATTGCCTTCTTGGTATCCACGCCGAACACAACGCGGTGTATGGGCTCGAACTCTATGCCGGAATCGTGCACGTTTTCAAGCTCCACCAGCGCATAGCGCGCGGGATGGTTCGCCGCTTCCTCCGGCGAAAGGGTTTTCTTTATCTGCTCCCAGTTGGCCTTTGCCGTGGCGAAGGAATGGTTGCCGTCTCCCATGGCAAAAAGGAGGCTGGGTGCATCGGTGCCGTACTTGGCTGAGAATACCTCGGGGCTTGCCAGCGCCTCAAGCGCGCGCAGCGCGCGGTCTATGCGTGCATCGTCCTTTATGAAATAGCCCTTTATGTGGCCGCCGCCCTGCATCAGCTCAAAGTCGTAGCGCTTTTCGCTTTCGCCCACGCTTTCGCCTATGGGCTCTATCACGGTGCGCTCCGGGTCGTCTATAAGCACCAGTATATGCGGCAGCTCGACCGGCGCATCCTTCCTTATGCGAAGGCGGGGCGGTATACGCTCAACTATGGTGCCCTCCGTGGCGCGTATAAGCGTGGTTGAGCCCTTGGAATAATCGTAGCATTCAAGGTCCAGCGCAACCATTATGCCGTGGCGCACGTTCGCGCCCGCGCGGCGCTCAACATACATTATGCCCTGGCCTATGTTTTCAAGCACGCCCGTATCAAGATAGTTCTTCATCGTGGCGTTTATTTTCTCTATGCGTTCGGCCTCGTCCGGCTTTTCAAGGTACATTTCCGGCAGCATAAGCCTGAGCGTGGAAGGGGCGTCGCCCACTATGCTTTCGGTTTCCTGCCAATAATCGGGCTGGGAGGTGAACTGGTCGCACGCCACCACGGCCCACTTGGTCATGTCCGTCCCTTCCTTAGGGAGCAGAATTTCGGGGATAAGCACCCCAACGCTGTTTTCGTATTTGTTCATGCTGTCCTCCAGATGATATTTATATTGTGAATGTTTATTCGGTTATGGTTGTGCCCGCGCGGCCCTCGATAGCGTCCACGGCCTTATCAAGGCTGGTAATTATCGCTATGCGGCCCGGCTTGCTTTCAACGAAGTTAAGCGCGGCTTCAATCTTGGGCAGCATGCTGCCGGGGGCGAAGTGACCTTCCTTTATATATTGCTTAGCTTCCGCCGCGCTCATGCGGTCAAGGTCCTTCTGATCGGGCTTTTTGAAGTTTATGCTCACCTTTTCAACCGCCGTCAATATAACAAGCGCGTCCGCGTCCATGTCCCGCGCAAGCTTTTCGCTGGCAAGGTCCTTATCTATAACCGCGGCAACGCCCTCAAGATCGCCCGCATCGTTGCGGATAACGGGTATTCCGCCGCCGCCCACGGTGACCACCACAAAGCCCGCGTCGTTAAGCGTTTTCACGGCGTCAAGCTCAACTATTTCAACCGGCAGCGGAGATGCGACTACCCTGCGCCAGCCGCGGCCCGCGTCCTCCTTCATTGTATAGCCCTTTTCGGTGGCTATGGCCTTGGCTTCTTCTTCCGTATAGAAGGGGCCTATAGGCTTTGACGGCGCCTTGAACTTCGGGTCGTCCTTATCCACCACCACCTGGGTAACGACAGTGACCACGTTTTTGTTTATTCCCCTGTGGCGCAGGACTTTGGAAAGGCCCTGCTGAATATGGTAGCCTATCATGCCCTGGCTCATCGCGCCGCAAACGTCAAACGGCATGGCGGGGGTGGATGCGCTTGCAACCTCGTTCTGTATAACTATTCTGCCCACCTGCGGGCCGTTGCCGTGCGCAACAATAACCTCGTAGCCGCGTTCAACAATATCCACTATGTATTCGCTGGTCTTTTCCACCACCTCAAGCTGAGCCTGCGCGGTTGCGGGCTTTCCGGCTTCCTGCAATGCGTTGCCGCCAAGGGCTATAACTAACTTTTTCACTGGGGCTTATCTCCTTAAAAATCGGTAATATGGCGCGCCATAATGCGCTAAATGTACAAATATAGTATAGCCGCCCGCGGCGATGTCTGTCAACACGGTTTGTTGACACGGCGGCAAACAAATGTTATCTTTTTGATTAGCAAAAACCAAGGAGGGCGACTGCCATGGAAGAAAAAAAATTTGAATTTGACGAGCGCGCGCCGTATGCGTATTTTCAGAATTCCGCCTGCCCGTATTTCCCCTGCCACGAAAAGGGGAAAAAGGAGTTCTTCAACTGCCTTTTCTGCTACTGCCCGCTGTATGCGCTGGGCGATAAATGCGGCGGCAATTTTGTTTACACCGAAAACGGCGTAAAGGATTGTTCAAACTGCCTTATACCCCATTCCAAGGGCGGCTATATGTATATAATGAACAATTTTTCCAAGATATCGGAGCTTGCGAAGCGCAAATAAGGGGCGATGGCAATGGATATGCGCTTTGACGGGGTGAATTATTTTGCGGCCGACGCGCGGCTGCATTACGGCAGCGTAAGCATAAAGGATGGGTATATAGACCGCGTTGACATGGCGGACGCCGCGCCGCACGACGGGGCGAAGCTGCTTTTGCCCGGCTGCATAGACACGCATACGCACGCCATGCTGCAAAGCGAATACTTTGCGGAGGACGAAGCAGCATCGGCCGCCGCACGCAGGGCGCTTGCGCAGAGCGGCACAACGGCGTTCCTTTTCGCCACCATGGCAATGGATGAAGAAAGCCTTGCCCTTCGCTGCCGCGCCGCGGCAAGGGCCGCGAAGCAAAGGCCGGCGGGCGAAAGCCGCTGCCTTGGCGTATATCTTGAAGGGCCGTTCCTTTCATATGAAAAGCGCGGCGCGCATAATCCTAAGTTTCTGCACCTGCCGGACGGGGAGATGCTGCGCCGCCTTGACGACGCGGCTGAGGGCTGCATACGCGCGGTATGCATGGCGCCGGAGCTTGATGGGGCGATAGACCTTGCAAAAAAGCTGAAGGGCAAAAAGCTGGTGTCCTTCGCGCACAGCGCCGCGGAGTACGACATTGCCATGCAGGCGTTCGAGGCGGGCTTTTCCAATCTTACGCACACCTTCAACTGCATGCAGCCCATGCTGCACCGCGCGCCCGGGCCTATCGCCGCGGCAGCGGATACCAATGACGTTACGGCGGAGCTGATAGACGACGCGCTGCACGTTCAGCCGCCCATGATACGGGCTTTATTCAAGCTGATGGGGCCTGAGCGCATAATACTGATAAGCGATTCAATAGCCGCCTGCGGCATGGCGGAAGGGGTATACCCTTCGCCGGACGGCATGAAGATACGCCTTGCGAACGGCCGCGCCACGGTGGACGGGACGGACACGCTGGCGGGCTCCGTAATGCCGCTGTTTCAGGGCGTGCGCCGCATACACGAATCGGGCATACCGCTTGAGCAGGCCATTGCCGCGGCAACGCTTAACCCCGCGCGCAGATACGGCCTTGAAAACAAACTCGGCGCGATAGCCGAAGGCCTCCGCGCGGACGTGCTGCTCTGCGGCAGCGACCTTACGCTTGAAAAGGTGTATATGGGGGAGTAGTGCGGCGAAATCTGTTTGTTCATGCCGACTTTGGTGCGCTATACAAACTTATATATTAAGCCTGCCCTGAAAGGGGAGGTGGGTTTCGCGCAAGCGAAAGCCGGAGGGGTTGAAAAAGAAAGTCGCTTCGCTTGGTATCGTCAACCCCTCAGTCTCACTTCGTTCGACAGCTCCCCGTAAAGGGGAGCCTTTTGGTGCGCTTTACAAGCTTATATGATGGGCCTGCCCTGAAAGGGGAGGTGGGTTTTGCGAAGCAAAAGCCGGAGGGGTTGAAAAAAGAAAGAAGCTTCGCTTGTTATCGTCAACCCCTCCGTCGGCTTATTTCAACTCTTTACTTATGCACCGATGGGTGGGCGTATTTCAGCTCGTACTTTTTGGCATACTCGGCAAAGTCCGCCTTATAGCGGGCGTCGTTGCCGCTCTTAACAGTATTAAGATATTCGTGCGTATCGAACTCGCCTCGGTCTATTTCCGTTACGCATACGGCAATGTTTGAGCAGTGGTCGCTTATGCGCTCGCAGTTATTCAAAAGATCGTTCAGTATAAATCCAAGCTCTATCGTGCAGCGGCCCGCCTGCAGGCGCTCTATATGTTTGCGCTTTATCTGCGCTATCAGCACGTCTATAACCTGCTCCAGCGGCTCTACCCGCGCGGCCTTGTCCAAATCGTCGTCCTTGAACGAATCCATGGCAAGGGTTAGTATTTCGTTGAGCGCGCTGAAAAGCAGGTCCACTTCCTCCGTAGCATGTTCGGAGAATGTAAGTCCCTTTTCGTGCATCTCCTTCGCGCTTTGGCGAATGTTCAATGCGTGGTCGCCTATGCGCTCAAAATCGCCAATGTTATGCAAAAGCTTTGATACGTCCGCGCTGTCGTTATCGCTCAACGCTGAAGCGGAAAGCTTAACAAGGAAGCTGCCAAGCTTGTCCTCGTACATATCAAGCTCCGTCTCCTCCGTCTTTACGTCCGCAGCCTTATCGTTATCATAATGCAGCATAAGCCCCATCGCCGTCAGCACGCAGGAACGCGCAATGTCGCTCATCTTCACGGCCATGTTATAGCTTTCGTGCACCGCAAGGCCGGGGGACAGCAGCAGCCTTTCGTCCAGGAATACTTCGCTCTGCTCCGCGTCATTGCCGCGAACCACTATGCGGGATATCTTTATGAGCACCTTGCGCGCGGGCAGCAGTATTATAGTGGTTATTATGTTGAACACCGTATGGCAAAGGGCCACCTCCGGCGCAGAAAGCGGCGAATCGATAAAGCCGAAGCCTATTATTGCATTAAGCCCATAGAACACTATCATGCAGAATACAGTGCCTATTATTTTGCCGGTAATGTGCACTATGGCGACCCGGCGCGCGTTCTTGGTAGTGCCTATGCTTGAAAGCAGGGCCGTGGCGCAGGTGCCAATGTTAAGCCCCATCACGAGCGGTATTGCCATGCCGTATGTTATGCAGCCCGTAAGGGAAAGCGCCTGCAAAATGCCAACGCTTGCCGCGCTGCTCTGTATTATTCCGGTGAAAACAAGGCCCACAAGCACGCCTAAGAACGGATTGTTGAACGCGGTCAGTATCCCCGTGAACTCCGGCATATCCGCAAGCGGGGCGACGGAGCCGCTCATAAGCGTCATGCCGTACATCAATATGGCAAAGCCCACGAACACGCCGCCTATGTCCTTCTTTTTCTGCGTATTGCACGCCATTATCATTATCACGCCTATAAGCGCCACTATCGGGGAAAAGTTTTCCGGTTTAAGGAGGTTTATAAAAATGCTGTCTCCGCTGATGCCGGAAAGGGAAAGTATCCATGCGGTAAGGGTGGTGCCTATATTGCCGCCGAGTATAACGCTAACCGTCTGCTCAAGCTGCATTATGCCGCTGTTCACAAGGCCCACAAGCATTACTGTAAGGGCCGAGGACGATTGAATGGCTATTGTTATAGCCGCGCCGAAAATAAGGCTTGTGGACGTGTGCGCGGTCATTTTCTGCAATGTTGATTGCAGCTTGCTGCCGGAAAGCTTTTCAAGCCCCGCGCTCATTGTATGCATGCCGTAGAGGAACAGCGCAAGCCCGCCGAAAAGCGAAATGATAGAATATACGTCCATAGTCTCTCTCCCCGTGTTTTGTAATACCCCTATAAACCTATTTTATATTATAACAGAACTGCGGCAGAAGGCAACACAAACATTCACAGCGCGTTCATTTGCATAGCGGCCTATACTATGGTATTATTTATTATGTATATCAGTTGGAAAGGAGGGCGTTATATGGCCCGCAACAGCTATGGCATAGCCAAACGCTCCATATGGTATGTTTTGCGGACGCTTATAATCACGGCGGCGATAGTTGCGCTGTGCTTAGGCGTATTTATAGAGGGGCTGCACATAAGCAACCTGTATATACTCGTTACGGAGGGCATGGAAAAGCGCGCCGAGGCCATATTGAAATACGGCCAGACCGGCGTTGATATCGACCTTACGCCGTATTTCAGCGAAGAATATTTGAATAACGACCACGAGCTTGACAGCGGCAAATACGCGGGCTTTACCGTGGCCAGCTATGACTACCGCATTGACGTTAAGGCCGTATCCGTGCTACCGTGGAGCAAGCGGGCGAACATGACCGTTGACGCGCGCCTTGCCGCAATAAATGCCGCCAGCGATGATACCGAGGGCGCAGCCCCTGCCGAGCTGCCGGAATGGGAAGCCGGGCGATACCATGTGGTGTTCAAGCGCGAAGGATCCCGCTGGTACATAAACAGCATAACCCTTCTTCAGCGCGACCCCGAAACCGAAGTCAAGCCCACGCCTGACATGAGCCTTTTGAAGGACAAAACGGAATAATATGAGCCAAGCCATGCAAAAGCTTTTCGGCACGGATACGCCCGTGCTGCTTGCACCCATGGCCGGCGTTACGGACGCGGCCTTCCGCGGCATATGCCGGGAGATGGGCGCGGATTTTTCGTATACGGAAATGGTAAGCGCGAAGGGACTGCATTATAATAACAAGAACACAGCCACGCTGCTTGACGCTTCACCGCCGGAACTAAACGGCGGCTACGGGGTGCAGCTTTTCGGCGCGGAGCCGGAAATGGTAGCCCGCGCGGCAAAAATGCTGAGCGAAACGCAGAGCGGGCTGAAGCTTATCGACATAAACATGGGCTGCCCTGCGCACAAAATAGTTTCAAACGGGGAAGGCAGCGCCCTTATGAAGAACGAGCCGCTCGCCGCCCGCATAATAGAAGCAGCGGTAAAGGCAAGCGCATTGCCGGTTACGGTAAAGTTCCGCAAGGGTTGGGACGAGGAGCATGTGAACGCGCTCAGCTTCGCCCGCATGGCGGAAGAAAGCGGCGCGGCCATGATAACAATACACGGCCGCACGCGGGAGCAAATGTACAGCGGCACGGCGGACCGGGACATAATTGCAAAAATAAAGGCCGCCGTAAAAATTCCCGTAATAGGCAACGGAGATATATTCACAGGCCAGAATGCACTGGACATGATAAAGCAAACCGGCTGCGACGGGGTCATGGTGGCCCGCGGGGCGGAAGGCAACCCGTTTATTTTCCGGGAAATAAAGGCAACGCTCGCCAATATTCACTATGACGCGCCCTCATACGCCATGCGCATTGCCGCCGCCATTGACCACGCCGAGCGGCTGACAAAAAGCCGCGGAGACCGCGCGATAGTTGAAATGCGCAAGCATGTATCGTGGTATCTTTCCGGCATGCACGGCAGCGCCGCGCTGCGCGGACGGGTAAATAGCATAACCAGCCTTGATGAGCTTAAAGAATTGCTGAACGAGTATCTTGATACGGTAAAAGGAAAAGAGCTGCACTGAGCAGCCCTTTTTTTGCTTAAATTAAGCGTTGCTTATTTGCTGTTGGATTCTTCCATGGTGTTTTCCACGGCAACATCTTCAACGTTGGCAATGGCGCCGCGGGCGAAAACAAGGCGGGCCTTGTCCGGACCGACGGAGATGGTGATGATGTCGTCCTTAATGTTGGTAACGGTGCCGTATATGCCGCCGATGGTGCGCACACGATCGCCAACCTTAATGGATGCCAGCATATCCTTTATTTTCTTATCGCGCTTGCGCTGGGGTATGATCATAACCAGCAGCAGCACTATCATCATTACGATCATTAAGCCGGGGCCCTGAAAAAACTGACCTATTGTGGATAAAAAATCACTTCCGCCTTGAGGCATAATTGTAAACCTTCCTTTTTTCAACATATTCAGCCGCATTGGCTGCCATAAACTAACGGCGGGCGTTCCGCCGCCCTTTTACTATATAATACAAAGTCCCTCCGCGTCAAGAAGAACGTTGCATACTCCCCCAAAAAGTCACAAACGCTTCAGCAGAATTCAAGCGTGCATACGCGCCCGTATTCGCCCGATGCAAGCTCCTCGGTGGTTTGCGCGCCCGTGTTTTTAAGCAATATATCTTCATTTAGCGGACATATCATGGAAAACATGATTTCCCCCGTGCGCATGGCGGGAAGGCCTGGTATTGTGTCCCGCGGCAGCCTGAACGTAAGCGCGCCGAACTCCTCCGCAAGGGAGCTTAAAAGCCCCGCCGTGTCCGCGCCCGCAAGTTCGTATATATCCGCGCCGCCGTCCGTTTCGTTAAGCAATGCATACGCCTTGCCGTCCGAATATGCAAAGCCGCCCGAGATGCGCGCTTCCTCAATGTAATTCTCCATGTCCTGCTCAGTCCGCGCCATCATGCCTATGTAATCCGCGCTGAAGGAAGAATATATGCTCAGCATCTCCCGCGCGTCCGCCTCGTGTATGGGGCTTGGTATGCCCGCATCTATCCACGGTAGGCGGTATTCATCATGCCACGCAAAGGGCATATACCCAAACTGCTCATAGAAATTCACGTCCGGCTTTAATATTGCCGCTGCGGTACCCTTCTGCTTCTGCTCCGCATGGCAGGCCGTTATAAGCCGCGCCGCTGCCATATGGTGCCTGTATTCGGGCAGCGTTGCAACGCCCGCTATCATTACGCAGTTTTTCGTTTCCCCGCCCAGCATTATTGGGTAAGGTATTGCGTGCAGCGCGGATATCATTTTGCCTTCGTAAAACGCCGCCAGCACATATTCCGGCCTTGTGCGGCGGGCAAAATAATAATCACTGTATCCCGTGGCGTCCTCCGGAAAGCATATGTCCCACACGCGCTTTGCTTCGCCGTATTCATCCGCACCTATGTGCCTTATGGTCAGTTCCATCAAATGGGTCTCCCGTCGAACTTATCTATCATATATGCCGGATAATAGGACAGCTTGGCCTTCCTAAGCCCTTCCATGCCCATGTCCTCTTCGCGGTTTATGAACTTAACGTCCGTCAATTCATGCTGCACAAATTGATTGTTTATGACCGTGTAAAGGCCCATTATCTCGTTATCGGCCTTTTCAATATGCACAACGGCCATGTTGTCGTCCATCCTCTGCCCAAGCGTAAACGCCGCAAGCTTGCCGTCTATCCTTATGCCGCCGCCGCGTATGCCAAGCGTTCCCATGTGCATGAGCAGCGTTTTGATTGCGCACAGCTCCATGTTGTCCGTTTCGTCGGGTGATTTTTCGCTGAGCCATTCGTTGTATACGTCAACGCATTCGCCCATCATATCGCCGGTTATTTTAACGTATTCGTACCGTTCGCCGTACTGCGCCATGAACTGGTGTATATGGTTGCGCTTGGCGTGCAGCTTTTTTCCGGCTAAGTCCCTAAGGCTTTCCATTGTGTAAACATAGTCGCTGTTGTTGCGGTCCTCCGTCAGCTCGTAGCCCGTGCAGCGCTCAAACGCGGCCTTTATGGGGCCGGATATGCCCTTGAATACGGGCGGTATGCAGTTGGAGCGCATGTATTCCGCCGCCTTATCGAGCGCGGTTTGATAATATTCAGAATCAGGCTCTACCGTAAGCGGGGCGAACATGAAGCGTTCATTGCCCCAATGCAGCAGTATATAGAGCGCCTGCTCATCCTCCGCAAGCATTATGTTCCCGCCGCAGCCCCACATGAGCAGATTTGAAAAGGTGTATTCCGAGCATTCCAGCTTCCATTTTGCCGTGTAATGCTCAACCATTTGCTTCATCGATATATCTATCGGTTTGAAATCCATAAACTAAGCGTGTACCTCCGTTTTGGTTACATATATTTTAATCTATCAGCATTGATAAAATCAACCGCATTGTGTGCTTTTGCATATTATATCCGCCGCTTCGGCAAAGCCGTAGCCGCCCTCGCCATCCAGTATATATGCGGGCAGGTGCGCCATTCTGTCCGCAAACGGAGCAATGTTCGCCACGCCGCAGCTCAGCGGGAACGCCGCAAACATGGGCTCATCATTGGGCGAATCGCCGAAGAACATAGCTTCACTCTCTGCGTCGTCCGCATGGCAATAGTCTTTAAGATATATCGCCGCCATGTCCGCCTTTGAATACGCGCCGAACCATGCGTTTACGTGTATGCTGCTCACTTTGGCCTCCGCACCCATGTCGCGGCAAAGCTTTGCCACGGCGTATGCCGTTTCAAGCGGGAGCTTGGGTTCATCCTCCGCAAAGTCAAACGCGGCATCGTATATCCTTGCGAACTGGTCATGCGCCATGCGCACTTTGGGGAACGCCTTCAGCACGGCGGCCTTGACCGGCTCAAGCAGCTTATTTGGCTCTGTCGCGGCAAGCGGGTGGCGTATCATGCGCACGGCGTTATGCTCATCATAGTCATATACAAACGCGCCGTTTTCGCATATAACGGCCTGCACGGGCCATTGGCGCAGCATCATATCGCACCAGCCTGCGGGCCTACCCGTTACGGGGATAAGCTTAAACCCGTGTTCCTTCAGCTTCCACATGGCGGCATAGGCTT
>ENA-OROD01001971-OROD01001971.1-human-gut-metagenome-genome-assembly--contig:-NODE-1971-length-15401-cov-4.840936_pt1 | contig 15401 bp, 30 predicted proteins | sample MGYA00242123_ERZ509038 | MGnify/ENA primary metagenome ERZ509038 (study PRJEB26280, sample SAMEA2338719) | human gut metagenome | biome: human gut; feature: human-associated habitat; material: faeces... | reverse complement strand
ACCGTTCGCCGGCCCGCACCTCCGCTCACCGCCGTCCCACGCAGCAGACATCCTCTGCCGGCACGACCTGACCTCCATACGACAGATCAGAATTCTCCGAATATCGGCTTTCTTCACCACCCGACGCCGATTCTTCACCCTGTCCGGACCGCTCCGACCGCCGCTGACAGACGGAGGCCCCTGCCTGCATCCTTCCCGAAAAACACATACGGGCGATCCGCTGAGGATCGCCCGTATGAATCGGGATCGAAACAAGATCACATCTTCTTGCCGACGTTGGTCTTCTTGGCAACCTTCGCAGCACCGGCCTTCGTAGCGCCGCCGGCCTTGGCAGCGACCTTCTTGGGCTTCGCCTCGACGATCTTCGCATCCTCGACGGCATCCGCCTTCTTGGCGGCGGGCTTGCGCGAACGGCGGGTCTTGGGCTTCGCCTCGACGGCCTGTGCGGCCGGCGTTACGCCCAGCGTGTAGGCCTCGTTGAAATCCACGAACTCGATGATACACATGTCGGCGGCGTCTCCCAGACGGAAGCCCGTTTTCAGGATGCGGGTATAACCGCCCGGACGCTCGGCGATCTTCGGTGCGATCGTGCGGAACAGCTCCGTCACGGCCTCCTTCTGCTTCAAATACGAGAATACGATACGACGCGAATGGGTCGTGTCCTCTTTCGACTTGGTCACCAGCGGCTCCACGAACTGCTTCACAGCCTTCGCCTTGGCAACGGTGGTCTCGATACGCTTGTGCAGAATCAGCGACGACGCCATGTTCGATAACATAGCCTTGCGGTGGCCGGCCTGTCTGCCCAGGTGATTGAAATTCTTATTGTGTCTCATTTAAGTTAGTCTTTATCAAGTTTGTAGATAGATACATCCATGCCGAACTTCAGATTGAGCGACGCGAGCAGCTCGTCGAGCTCCGTCAGCGACTTCTTACCGAAGTTGCGGAATTTGAGCAGATCGTTGCGATTGAGTTTCACCAGGTCACCCACCGTATCCACATCGGCGGCTTTCAGACAGTTCAAAGCACGAACGCTCAGATCCTGATCCGAAAGTTTCGTCTTGAGGAGTTGGCGCATGTGCAGGATATCCTCGTCGAACTCCTCCGCACCGTTCGTATCCTCCATATTCACGGTGATCTTCTCGTCGGAGAAGAGCATGAAATGTTGGATGAGAATCTTGGCTGCTTCCTTCAAAGCATCCGTCGGGTGAATTGATCCGTCGGTAGTAATCTCCAAATTCAACTTCTCGTAGTCGGTTTTCTGTTCGACACGGTAGTTCTCGATCGAATATTTCACGTTCTTGATGGGCGTGAAAATCGAGTCGATCGGAAGCGTACCGAACTCACAATCGGCGGGAGTATTCTCCTCGGCAGGCACGTAACCGCGTCCTTTGCCGATGGTGAGCGTGAGTTGCATTTTAGTACCGGGTGCCAGATGACAGATAACCAATTCGGGATTCAATACCTTGAAGAACGAGAGGTAGTTCGAAATATATCCTGCCGTCAGCTCCGTTACACCCGCCACATTGACCGATACCTTCTCGGCATCCTGGTTGTCAACCGTGCGGATAAAACGAACTTGCTTGAGATTCAGGATGATGTCGATCATACCTTCCATCACTCCAGGGATAGCGGCAAACTCATGGTCCACGCCGGCAACCTTGACGGTCGTAATCGCATACCCCTCCAGCGAGGAGAGCAGGATACGGCGCAAAGCGTTACCGACGGTCATACCAAACCCAGGCTCCAGCGGTCGGAATTCGAACTTTCCGAACGACGAAGTGGATTCGAGCATGATAACCTTTTCAGGTTTCTGAAATGCTAATATTGCCATAATATTGAATTGGTTGTTTAATTACTACTTGGAATACAACTCGACGATAAGCTGCTCCTTGATGTTTTCGGGAATCTCCTCGCGCTCGGGACGCTGCAGGAACTTGCCGGCCATAGCCGCACCGTCCCACTCGAGCCAAGCGTAGCGGCTCTTCGAACCGCCGGCCAGAGATCCGACAATGACTTCCAAACTTTTCGACTTTTCACGTACCGACACGATGTCGCCCACTTTGAGCGAGTAGGACGGAATATTCACCACGTTGCCGTTTACGCAGATGTGGCAGTGCGACACCAACTGGCGGGCAGCGGCGCGCGTCGGAGCGATGCCCAGACGATATACCACATTGTCCAGACGGCATTCGAGCAGCTTCAGCAGGTTCTCACCCGTGATACCGCCCATACGGGCAGCCTGCTCGTACGTACGGGAGAACTGTTTCTCCAGAAGACCGTACGTAGCCTTCGCCTTCTGCTTCTCGCTGAGCTGCTGGCCGTACTCCGATACTTTTTTGCGCTTGCGTGCAAGACCGTGCTGTCCGGGAGGGAAATTCCGCTTCTCGAGAACTCTGTCCGCACCGAAAATAGCTTCGCCGAACTTTCTGGCGATCTTGGATTTAGGTCCTATATATCTTCCCATTGTATTAACTTTTTAAAATCAGATAAAATAGTTTTTACGTAACACCTGCCGGCCGAATTATACACGACGGCGGTTAGGAGCACGGCAACCGTTGTGCGGCATCGGAGTAACGTCGATGATCTCCATTACCTCCAGACCGGCTCCGTGGATGGTACGCACGGCAGACTCACGGCCTGCACCCGGACCTTTCACGTAAACTTTCACCTTACGCAAACCCATGTCGTAAGCAACCTTCGCACAATCGGCAGAAGCCGTCTGCGCTGCATAGGGAGTATTTTTCTTCGAACCGCGGAAACCCATCTTACCTGCCGAAGACCAGCTGATTACGTCGCCGACCTCGTTGGTGATGGTGATGATCACGTTGTTGAAAGTAGAGTGTACGTAGGCCATACCCACGGCACCGACCTTAACAACCTTCTTCTTGACTGTTCCAGTTTTCTTTGCCATAACTCTCTAATTATTACTTCGTTGCCTTTTTCTTGTTTGCGACGGTCTTCTTCTTGCCCTTACGCGTGCGGGCATTGTTCTTGGTGCTCTGACCGCGAACCGGAAGACCCAGACGGTGGCGGATACCCCGGTAGCAGCCGATATCCATCAGACGTTTGATATTGAGCTGTACGACCGAACGGCATTCGCCCTCGACCTTGATACCCATATCCGCGATCTTCGAACGAATTGCGCCGACCTGTTCATCCGACCAATCCTGAACCTTGAGGTCGTAGCTGATACCGGCCTCGTCGAGAATTTTGCGGGCGGTCGAGCGACCGATGCCGTAGATATACGTCAAGCCGATCTCGCCGCGTTTGTTTTTTGGTAAATCTACACCTACTATACGTGCCATAAAATTTCTCTTTCTTTAATTAATCGTTTAAACATTACCCTTGGCGCATTTTAAACTTGGGATTCTTCTTGCAGATCACATAAAGTTTGCCTTTACGCTTCACGATCTTGCAATCCTCGCTTCTCTTTTTGATTGATGCTTTTACTTTCATGGTTTTCAAGCAATCTAATGGTTATTTGTACCTAAACGAGATACGCCCCTTACTCAAATCGTAAGGCGTCATCTCCACTTTCACTTTATCCCCGGGAAGAATCTTGATGTAGTGCATTCGCATCTTGCCGGAGATATGGGCCGTGATCACGTGGCCGTTATCCAACTCCACGCGGAACATCGCGTTGGACAACGCCTCGATGATCGTACCGTCCCGTTCGATCGCAGTTTGTTTTGCCATAGAGTCTTACTTGTTTATTGCCTGTTCGATAATACTGAAATCCGTCAGAACGTCCGGTCCGTCCTTGCCCACCGCCACCGCGTACTCGAAGTGAGCCGCCGGCTTGCGGTCACGGGTCGTAACCGTCCAACCGTCCCGTTCGAAAACCACCGCCTTGGTGCCCATGTTGATCATGGGTTCAATACAGATGACCATTCCCTGTTTGAGAAGCGGTCCTCTGCCGCGTGCGCCGTAGTTCGGAACACCCGGGGCCTCGTGCATCTTACGCCCCAGACCGTGTCCCTCCAACTCCCGGACAACGCCGTAGCCGAAACTTTCGGCATACTCCTGCACAGCCGCGGAAATGTCGCCTACGCGATTTCCGGCCTTGGCCTGTGCCGTACCTTTGCGAAGAGCCTCTTTGGTGACTTCCATCAGTTGCCGTACTTCCTCGGCAACTTCTCCCACGGCGAACGTATAAGCCGAATCACCAACAAACCCCTTCATAAACGTACCGCAATCCACCGATACGATGTCTCCCTCACGGAGAACTCTCTTGGATGACGGAATACCGTGCACCACCTCTTCGTTGATCGAAATACACAGCGAAGCGGGGAATCCCTGGTATCCGAGAAAAGCAGGAACTGCTCCGTGCGAACGGATGAAATCCTCGGCGAGGGTATCCAACTCCTTGGTCGTAACGCCCGGTGCGATGTGGCGACCCACCTCGGCCAGCGTCCGGCTCACGAGAAGATTGTTCTCACGGAGCAGCTCTATCTCTTCTTCAGTTTTTAAGTATATCATTCTTTCAGAACTCTCTTGAACAACAATTAGTAGCGGCCCTGAATGCGTCCTGTCTTCATCAGACCGTCATAGTGACGCATCAGCAGGTAGCTCTCTATCTGCTTCAGAGTGTCGAGGATCACACCGACCATAATCAGCAGCGAAGTACCTCCGTAGAAATAGGCGAACGCCTGCTGAATGTTCAGGAACTTCATGGCCAGCGCCGGCAGAATCGCCACCAGAGCCAGGAAGATGGAACCGGGAAGAGTGATTCTCGTCATGATGGTATCGATATAGTTCACCGTCGCCTTGCCCGGCTTTACACCCGGGATGAAGCCGCCGTTGCGCTTCATATCGTCAGCCATCATTTGAGGATTGATAATAATCGCCGTGTAGAAATAAGTAAAGGCGACTACCAGGATGCCGAGCGTAAGGTTGTACCAGAAGCCGCGCATGTCGGAGAATGCCGCAGCAAAACCGGGCGCAACATTGGCGAACAACATCGGAATAAACATCAGCGCCTGCGCGAAGATGATAGGCATCACGTTCGCAGCATTCATCTTCAGGGGGATGTACTGGCGTACACCTCCGTACTGTTTGTTTCCGACAATACGCTTCGCATACTGAACGGGGATCTTACGAACGGCCTGTACCAAGGCAACCGTAGCCATGAAGACCAGGAACAGCAACACCAGTTCGAGGATCAGCATGATGGCGCTACCGTCGGAGGTCTGGAAGCGGGCGTTGATCTCGGCGAGCAACGCGTGCGGCAGACGGGCCACGATACCGATCATGATAATCAGCGAAATACCGTTACCGATACCCTTGTCGGTGATCTTTTCGCCCAACCACATGATGAACATGGTGCCGGCGATCATGATGATCGTCGCATACGCAAGGAAGAGGAATGTGTTTCCGTAAACGAATGCGTCGGGTACCTGACGGTACAGGTTCGTAATATACGCAGGACCTTGGATCAACAGGACGATGATCGTCAGCATGCGCGTCCACTGATTCATTTTGCGGCGGCCGCTCTCACCCTCTTTCTGCATCTTCTGGAAGTAAGGAATCATGATGCCCATCAACTGAATGATGATCGAAGCGGTGATGTACGGCATCACTCCGAGTGCAAAAATCGCCGCATTGCCGAATGCACCGCCGGAGAATACGTTCAACAGGCCCAGAAGACCGTTGCCCTCCAACTGACTGGCAAGCGCCGACCCCTCGCCCAGGGCGTTGGGGTTGATGCCCGGAATCACGACGAAACTACCCAAGCGGTAGACCAGCAGAAGCCCGATCGTGTAAATGACACGCTTGCGAAGCTCCTCGATCTTGTAGATATTCTTGAGCGTTTCTACCAATTTCTTGTTGGTCGCCAAAAGAGCGATTACCACTAAAAAGACGACGCCAACAACGAGATACTGATTCATAATTTTCGGTTTCTAAGGGTTCCTAGAGTTTTTCGACGCTGCCGCCCGCGGCCGTGATGGCCGCTTCGGCGCTCTTCGAGAATGCGTGAGCCTTTACGCTCAGCGCCTTGGTAACAGCGCCGTTACCGAGGATCTTCACCTTGTCCTTCGACGAGATGAAACCTGCGGCGATAAGCGTGTCTACCGTGATCTCGGCGAGCGACTTCTTGGCGGCCAGCTCCTCGATGGTCGAGAGGTTGATCGCCTTGAATTCAACGCGCTTCAGGTTGGTGAAACCGAACTTGGGGAGACGACGCTGGAGCGGCATCTGACCGCCTTCGAAGCCCAGCTTACGCGAGTAACCCGAACGCGACTGCGCACCCTTGTGACCACGCGTGGCCGTGCCACCGTGACCCGAACCGGCACCGCGACCGATACGTTTGTCGTGGTGCGTTGAACCCTTTGCAGGTTTGAGATTATTGAGTTCCATCGTAAAATTACTTCTTAGCTGTTAAACTTATTCTGCTGCTGCCTCCGTAGCCTCGGCTTTCTTAGCCTTGGGCGCTGCAGCCTTCTTGACGGCTACCTCTTCCACTTTGACGAGGTGCTTCACACGCTCGATCATGCCTTTGATGATCGCCGAGTCGTCGTGCTCGACGCTCGCGTTGATCCTCTTCAGTCCCAGCGCGTCGAGGTTTTTGCACTGACGCTCGGTTGCGCCGATGCGGCTTTTGACTTGGGTGATTTTCAATCTTGCCATTTGTCTCTACGAAATTAACCGTTAAACACCTTGTCCATCGAGATACCGCGCAGGCGGGCGATGCTGTGCGCATCGCGCAGCTCGCAGAGAGCGCCGATGGTAGCCTTCACCAAGTTGTGGGGGTTCGACGAACCTTTGCTCTTGGCGAGCACGTTCTTCACGCCCACCGACTCCAGCACGGCACGCATGGCACCGCCGGCGATGATACCCGTACCGGGAGCGGCCGGGCGGATCATGACGAGCGAACCGCCGAAACGGAGCTCCTGCTTGTGGGGAATCGTACCGTTGATAACGGGGATCTTCACAAGATTCTTCTTTGCGTCCTCCACGCCTTTGGCGATGGCCGACTGAACCTCCGAAGCCTTGCCCAGACCGTAGCCTACGACGCCGTCCTCGTTACCGACGACGACAATGGCCGAGAAACTGAATGTACGACCTCCCTTGGTTACCTTGGTAACACGCTGAATGCTTACGAGTCTGTCCTTAAGCTCGAGATCGCTAGTGCGTACTTTCTTTATGTTGGTATTTGACATAATCGCTTAGAATTTAAGTCCGCCTTCGCGTGCTGCTTCGGCCAGCTGTTTAACTCTTCCGTGATACAGGTAGCCGTTGCGGTCGAACGCTACGGACGAAATGCCTTTGGCGGCAGCGCGCTCGGCAGCCAGTTTGCCCACGAGGGCGGCTACTTCGCACTTGTTCTTGCCGGCGGCGGCTTCCGCCACCTCTTTGTCCAGCGAGGATGCCGCAGCCATGGTCACACCTGCAAGGTCATCAATAAACTGCACGTAGATCTGCTTGTTGCTACGATATACAGTCATGCGAGGCTGTTCGGCGGTTCCGCTCACGATCTTGCGGATACGCATCTTGATCCTCTCTCTTCTTTCTATCTTGTTCAATGACATAACTCTAGACTATTTACTATTTAGCACCTGCTGATTTGCCGGCCTTGCGACGCAACTGCTCGCCGACGAACTTGATACCCTTGCCCTTGTACGGCTCCGGCTTGCGCAGCGAACGGATCTTGGCGGCGACTTGGCCGATGAGCTGCTTGTCCATGCTCTTCAGCGTTACGATCGGGTTGCCCTTCTTCTCCGTCACGGCGGTAGCGGTCACCTCCTTGGGAAGCATGAAATGCGTGTCGTGCGAATAACCGAGACTCATTTCGAGAATCTGGCCCTTGACTTCGGCTTTGAAACCGACGCCCACGAGCTCCTGTTTGATTTCGTAGCCCTTCGATACGCCGACGACCATGTTGTTGATCAGCGCGCGGTAGAGACCGTGCAGCGAACGGTGGCGGGGCTGGTTGGTAGGACGCGATACGAGCACGGCGGGAATTTCGTTTCCGGTGTGGATGTCCTTGTGCGTGCCGACCTCTACCTTGATGTCCGAGTCCACTTTCTGACTCAGCGTCCCGAGTGGCCCTTTCACGCTTACCACATTGTCGGCCGAAACCTCTACGGTAACGCCGGCGGGCAGGTTTACAGGTAATTTACCAATTCTTGACATTGTTGTTCTTGTTTAAAAATTTCCGTTAGTAGATGTAGCACAGCACCTCGCCGCCCACGTTTTCCTTACGGGCCTTGGCGTCGGTCATGATGCCTTTCGAAGTCGAGAGCACGGCGATGCCCAGACCGTTCAGCACGCGGGGCATGTCGGCCACCGACACATACTGGCGCAGACCCGGACGGCTCACGCGCTTGAGGTCCTTGATGGCGTTGCCCTTGGTGGCAGCGTCCCATTTAAGGGCGATTTTGATCGACGGGTGACCTTTCTCGTCGGTGTCGAATTTGTAAGCGAGGATGTAGCCCTGCTCGTAAAGAATCTTAGTGATTTCCTGCTTAATTTTTGAGCCAGGAGCTTCAACCACCTTGTGGTTGGCTTTCACTGCGTTTCTAATTCTGGTCAGAAAGTCCGCAATAGGATCAGTCATAACGAATAGAAGTTAAAAATTAATGAATTAGTTAATTATTTGGTCCTCAGCGCCTTGAATCTTTCAACAGACTCGCCGCCGCTTCGGATGTTTTTCGTTTTGCGCCTCTCGTTCAGCGCTTTTGCGCTCTCCGACAGGCCTTTCGGCATGGGGATAAAGCGCGCAAATATACATATTATTTCTCAAAAAACCAAGTTACGAGCCTATTTTCAGCGTTTTAAGTGCCGATGCCGGAATACGGACAATGTTAGCACTGAGGTGTTGCTAACATGACCCGTACAAAAATTCCCATCGACAACCGTCCGCCTTTCAGGAGAAGATTCCGTCCGACGACGCTGCGGCGGCTTTCCGCCCGCCCGTCACGCCACATCCGCGTCCACACGCGCCACCCCGTCATTCAACGGGTTACGCCGTGCCGTACGCATTCTGCGCGGTCTCTCTCCGGCCCCTCGGTCCGAGAAATTTGTAACCAAATGCCTAACCCCTCGATTTCCGCCCCGCCGCCGAGAAGTTACCGCTTGCGGCGGCACTTTCCTCGACATTGCGACGTAACTACTCGGGTTCTGCACCCATATAAGCCCCGATCTCTGCGGTATCGGACTGCGGCACGCTTCATCGGCCTGCGCACAATCGCCGGGTTCACGCTCCGCATTCCGGGTTTCCCCCTCCTGCAAAGCCCCTCTCCGACGCCGGGCCGTCTCAGCGACAGCCGTCCGTCCACGGGCTTGCGCCCTCAAAATCCGGACTCGTATCCGGGATTTCTCCTTCAGATGAGCTTAACCGGCAAACCTTGTCCCTCCCTTCGGACGAACTTAGCCTACCTTAGAGCCTTCATAGCCCTACTCCCCTCCCCCTTCGGATTGCCTCCCGGCAGAAAATGAATTTTCGGATACCGGATATGATCCAGCATCCGAAAATATTACCAGCTTGCTTTCGTAACGCCGGGGATCAGACCCTTCGAAGCCATCTCGCGGAACTGGATACGGCTGATGCCGAACAGGCGGATATAGCCCTTGGGACGGCCCGTGATCTTGCAGCGGTTGTGCTGGCGGATCGGATTCGAGTTGCGGGGCAGCTTCGAAAGCGCAACCCAAGCCTCCTCGTGGTCGATCTCACCGCTCTTCAACTTGGCAGCAATCTCCTCGCGCTTGTGTGCATAGCGGTTTGCGAGTTTCACGCGTTTTACCTCGCGTGCCTTCATTGACTCTTTTGCCATAGCTTATTGATTCTTTTTAGCGTTTTTGAAAGGAAGGCCGAATTCGCGGAGCAGCGCGTAAGCCTCCTCGTCGGTCTTGGCCGTGGTAACGAACGTAATCTCCATACCGAAGATCTTGGTGATCTTGTCGATGTCGATCTCCGGGAAGATGATCTGCTCGGTGATGCCGAGGGTGTAGTTGCCCTGACCGTCGAACTTCTCGTTGATACCCTTGAAGTCGCGGATGCGGGGCAGAGCCACGGCGATCAGACGCTCCAAGAACTCGTACATCTTCGTATCGCGCAGCGTCACGCGCACGCCGATGGGCATGCCCTTACGCAGCTTGAAGTTGGAGATGTCCTTGCGCGAACGCGTCTGCACGGCTTTCTGGCCCGTGATCTGCGTCAGCTCGGCCTCGGCCACGTCGATAAGCTTCTTATCGGCTACAGCCTGTCCCATACCCTGATTGATAACGATCTTCGTGAGCTTCGGGCACTGCATGACGCTCGAATAACCGAACTCCTTCATAAGGGCGGGTTCGATCCGCTCCTTATATTGTGTCTTGAGTGTAGGTACGTATGCCATTATTTGATCTCCTCCCCTGACTTTTTAGCGTAACGGACTAATTTACCTTTTGCATTGAGCTTACGACCGACCTTCGTGGGTTTACCGCTTTTGGGGTCGAGCACCTGCAAGTTCGAGATGTGGATCGCCGCTTCTTTCTCGACGATGCCGCCTTGGGGATTCTGCGCGTTGGGTTTGGTAGCCTTCTTGCAGAGGTTCACGCCTTCGACGATGGCACGCTGCTTCGTAACCTCGACCTTCAGGACTTTGCCCTGCTGGCCTTTGTTGTCACCGGCAATGACTTGGACCATATCCCCTTTCTTAATATGTAATTTCACTGACATATCCGAAATTGTTTTTATGATTACAATACTTCGGGTGCGAGGGAGATAATCTTCATATACTGGTCGCGCAGCTCACGAGCTACGGGGCCGAATATACGAGTACCGCGCATTTCACCCTGGTTGTTAAGCAGCACCACGGCGTTGTCGTCGAAACGAATGTACGAACCGTTGGCGCGTCTGATTTCCTTGGTCGTTCTTACGACAACCGCTTTCGACACGGCGCCCTTCTTGACGTCGCCCGAAGGAGTCGCGCTCTTGACAGCCACCACAATCTTATCACCGATAGATGCGTAGCGGCGCTTGGTGCCGCCGAGCACCCGGATGCAGAGGACTTCCTTCGCACCGCTGTTATCAGCTACTATGAGTCTACTTTCCTGCTGTACCATAATTACTTAGCTCTTTCAATGATTTGTACTAATCTCCAACGCTTCGTCTTGCTCAGCGGGCGGGTTTCCATGATGCGAACGGTATCACCTTCCTTGCAGGTCTCGTCCAGGCACTCGGCGGCGAACTTCGTCGTCTTGTTCACGAACTTGCCGTAAATGGGATGCTTCACCTTACGCGCCACTGCAACCACAATGGTCTTCTCCATCTTGTTGCTGACAACCACCCCGATACGTTCCTTTCTAAGATTTCTTTCCATAACGGTCATTAACATTTAGGGTTCTTCTGTCGCAGAATTGTCAGCATACGAGCGATGTCTCTGCGGGATTTCTTGATGATCGAGGGGTCCTCGACGGGCGATACGGCATGTTGTACCTTCAGCTTGGTGAGTTGCGCCTTCTGGGCTTCGATGCGCTCCTGCAACTCCTTCACGGAGAGCTCCTTTATTTCAGCACTTTTCATGTCTTACACTCTTAGATTGATGATTCGACGTAGTCACGCCGTACAATAAACTTGGTCGTAATAGGCAATTTCTGAGCGCCGAGACGAAGTGCCTCCTGTGCAATCTCCATGGGTACGCCCTCCGCCTCGAAGAGAATACGTCCGGGCGTAACGGGTGCCACGAATCCCTCGGGATTACCTTTACCTTTACCCATACGAACCTCGGCGGGTTTCTTGGTGATGGGTTTATCGGGGAAGATGCGGATCCAGATCTGGCCCTCACGCTTCATGTAACGCGTGATGGCCTGGCGGGCAGCCTCGATCTGACGACCCGTGATCCATGTAGATTCCAGTGCCTTGATGCCGAACGAACCGTATGCAAGTTGGTTGCCTCGCTGAGCGATACCCTTCATACGACCCTTCTGCATTCTTCTAAATTTGGTCTTTTTCGGCTGTAACATTGTTGTTTTGCTTTAAAAAGGTCCGACTTACTTATTGTTGTTGTTGCGACGACGGTCACCACCGCGGTCGCCACGGTCGCCGCGTCCTCCGCGACGGTCTCCGCGGCCGCGACGGTCTCCGCGATCACCGCGCTCGCCACGGTCCCCCGAAGGAGCCTGCGCCGATGCGCCTGCAATCTCGAACAGGTCACGCTTGCCGTACACGATGCCTTGGCAGATCCAAACCTTCACACCCAGAATACCCACTTTCGTGAGCGCCTCGGTCAGGCAGAAATCCACGTCGGCACGGAACGTATGCAGCGGAATACGCCCCTCCTTGATGGTTTCGCTGCGGGCCATCTCGGCACCGCCTACACGTCCGGAAACCTGGACCTTGATACCTTCGGCGCCCATACGCATCGTCGATGCGATAGCGGTTTTCACGGCGCGGCGAAACGATACGCGGCCCTCCAACTGGCGGGCGATGTTCTGTCCCACGATCACGGCGTCAACCTCCGGACGTTTCACTTCGAAGATATTGATCTGGACCTCCTTACCGGTGAGTTTCTTCAACTCCTCCTTGAGTTTATCAACCTCCTGGCCGCCCTTGCCGATGATGATACCGGGGCGGGCCGTCGCGATCGTGACCGTAACAAGCTTCAGCGTGCGCTCGATGATGATCTTCGAGATGCTCGCCTTCGCCAAACGGACATTCAGATACTTGCGGATCTTGGCGTCTTCGACCAATTTCTCTGAGAAATCCTTACCTCCGAACCAGTTGGAATCCCAACCGCGGATGATGCCAAGACGATTTGCTATCGGATTAACTTTCTGTCCCATTTGATTACTTGTTTTCTACGGTTACCATTTTGTCAACTACGATCGTTACGTGGTTCGAACGCTTGCGAATGCGGTGCGCACGGCCTTGGGGCGCAGCCTGAATACGCTTCAGCATACGGCCGCCGTCAACAAATATCTCCTTTACGCAAAGTTTGGTATCTTCCAGACGTTCTCCCTCGTTCTTAGCCTCCCAGTTGGCGATGGCCGACTTGAGGAGCTTCTCCAGACGGATCGACGCCTCTTTCTTCGAGTAGCGGAGGATACCCAGTGCCTTGTTGATCTCCACGCCGCGGATGATGTCGGCCACCAAGCGCATCTTACGCGGAGATGTCGGGCAATCCCGCAGAACGGCGATAGCCTTCTGCTTCTTTTCAGCCTTCATTTTTTCGGCTCTTATTGCTTTTCTTGCACCCATTTTCTACCTATTTTTTCTTGTTACCCGCATGACCACGGAAGTTACGCGTCGGAGCGAACTCGCCGAGTTTGTGTCCGACCATGTTTTCAGTTACGTAAACGGGAATAAACTTATTTCCGTTGTGGACAGCGATCGTCTGACCAACGAAGTCAGGCGAAATCATACTTGCTCGCGACCAGGTCTTGATGACCGCCTTCTTATTGCCCTCGGCTTGAGCGACTACTTTCGCCTCGAGTTTCGGGTCAATGAATGGTCCTTTTTTCAGTGAACGGCTCATTATGTTACTCTTTTAATTATTTTTTCTTTCTTGAAATAATAAACTTCGAGGTCGTCTTCTTCGGATTACGAGTCTTGTAACCCTTAGCCAACAGACCCTTGCGCGAACGCGGGTGACCACCCGACGCACGACCTTCGCCACCACCCATCGGGTGATCCACCGGGTTCATCACGACACCACGGTTTCTGGGACGACGGCCGAGCCAACGCTCACGACCAGCCTTACCCGAACTCTCGAGGCTGTGGTCCACGTTGGACACAACGCCGACAGTTGCACGGCAAGTTACGAGTACCATACGAGTCTCACCTGAAGGCAATTTGATGACGGCGAACTTGCCTTCACGTGCCAAAAGCTGAGCATAGGAACCGGCCGAACGAGCCATCGCGGCGCCCTGACCGGGGTAGAGTTCGATGTTGTGGATGACCGTACCCAGCGGAATCTCGCTCAGGAAGAGCGTGTTTCCGACTTCGGGAGCGACGCCTGCGCCGCTTACCACGGTCTGCCCCACTTGGAGTCCGTTCGGTGCGATGATGTAGCTCTTCTCACCGTCGGCATATACCAGAAGTGCAATACGTGCGGTACGATTGGGATCGTACTCGATAGTTTTTACAGTCGCAGCGATGCCGTCCTTGGTGCGTTTGAAGTCGATGTTACGATACATCTGCTTGTTACCGCCGCCGATATAGCGGACCGTCATCTTACCGGAATTGTTGCGTCCGCCCGAATTCTTCTGGGGGCTGAGCAACGATTTCTCAGGCTTATTCGTCGTGATTTCGTCGAACGTACCGATGATCTTATGTCTTGTACCCGGAGTAACGGGTTTGAATTTTTTTACTGCCATCTTCGTTAGATATTACTGTAAAAATCTATCTTATCTCCGTCCTTCAAGGTGACGATAGCCTTCTTGAAGTTGTTAGCGCGACCCTCCAGAAGCCCGGCTTTGGTAAAGCGGCTCTTGAGTTTGCCCATGTAGTTCACGGTGTTCACATTTGTCACGACGACGTTGTACATCTGCTCTACGGCATTGCGAATCTGCAGCTTGTTAGCCCTCACGTCAACGATAAAACCGTAGCGATTCAACTTTTCGCCCTGAATCGTCATTTTTTCGGTCAAAACCGGCTTAATAATAATTTCCATTGTGTGTCTTGCGTTTTTAAGCTAACATCGTATTCAAAACATTCTCGGCACCTTCCACCATCACGATCGCCGATGCGTTCATCACGTCGTAGGTGCAGACGTTCTGAGCCAGCACGGGCTGTACGTAAGGCAGGTTGCGGCACGAAAGCTGAAGATTGGCGTTGGACTCCGGGAGAACCAGCAGCACTTTCTTGTCTGCAACTTTCAGTGCGTCGGCCAAAGCCACGACAGCCTTGGTCTTGGGAGCATCCAGCGAGAGGGTTTCCACAACGCTGATCGCACCTGCCTGAGCCTTGTAGGTCAAAGCGCTGCGACGAGCGAGCTGCTTGAGCTTCTTGTTGAGCTTGAAGCTGTAATCGCGGGGCTGGGGACCGAAGATACGGCCGCCCGGAAACAGCGGAGACTTGATGCTGCCGCAACGGGCGCCGCCAGTGCCTTTCTGACGCTTGAGCTTGCGCGTCGAGCCGGCGACTTCGTTGCGCTGCTTCGACTTGTGCGTGCCCTGACGCTGATCAGCAAGATACTGCTTCACGTCGAGGTAGATAGCGTGGTCATTAGCCTCCACGCCGAAGACGGCGTCCGAAAGAACTACCTTACGACCCGTTTCTTTTCCTTGTGTGTTTAAAACAGCTAATTCCATACTACTTCTCAATTGTTAAATAAGCACCCTTTGCTCCCGGAATCGAACCTTTCACGAGGATAAGGTTGCTCTCAGGAATAACTTTCAATACGCGCAGGTTCAAAACCTTGACCTGCTCACCGCCCATCTGGCCGGGCAAGCGCTTGCCCTTGAAGACGCGCGAGGGA
>ENA-OROD01001963-OROD01001963.1-human-gut-metagenome-genome-assembly--contig:-NODE-1963-length-15435-cov-3.161053_pt1 | contig 15435 bp, 18 predicted proteins | sample MGYA00242123_ERZ509038 | MGnify/ENA primary metagenome ERZ509038 (study PRJEB26280, sample SAMEA2338719) | human gut metagenome | biome: human gut; feature: human-associated habitat; material: faeces... | reverse complement strand
GGAGTTCCGAGGACCGAACCTGCGGAGCAATCCGCACGGACGGGAAGCCTGCGGCTCGGAGCTCGCACAGCAGGATATTCTCGACGCTTTGGATCATGTGCTGAAAACAGAGCGGATCGCACCCGGTCGCGTATTTCTTCTTGGCGCTTCCGGAGGCGGACATGCGGCTCTGCTGACCGCCGTGCGAAGTCCTGACCGGTGGCGGGGGATCGCGGTCTGGTGTCCGGTCAGCGACTTGACGGAATGGCATACCTTCTTCGGCAGAGGAAACAGCTATGCGGCAGAACTCGAACACTGTCTCGGCGGCTCCCCGGACGAACTCCCGGAACGATACCGAAAACGCTCTCCGGTCAACTATGCGAAAACGTTGTCCCGTCTGCCGCTCTCCATTCATCAGGGACGGCATGATGACATCATTCCGTGGAAAATGACGCATCGGCTCTATGAAGAAATCGAGCATTTCTCGCCGGAACATTGTTACTACGATCTGTTCGACGGCGGACATGAAGAAGATGTTTCCCGTTCTTTCTCCTGGTTCGCTTCACTTTCCGATCCGGCGAAGCATGGAAGGAGCGCCGTCACGGGCTGATCCGTCATCCCCGGGCATTTCCGGGGTGCTCTCCGATATGCCTTCTATGCGCCGAGACCGCGATGTGATGCTCTTCCTTTTATATCCGGGCCGACTTATGAACCGGTTCCCCTGCCATCGGCGTCATTCCTCCCCGTCAGAATGAAAACGCCCGGGGAGTATGGAACGAAAAAATATAATACTATTTTAATAGACTATTGAGTATCAAAGAATTTGATTTTATCATTCATACAGCTCTAAATAATAAATTTTTTGCTTTTTAATAAAGACTACTTGAAAAGTTGTGTATATAAGCTATCTTAAGTGTTGCAAAACTTTTCAAGCTGAAAAAGGAGAATTTCAATGCAGAATATTCAATTCAACGGACAGAATCTGGCCGTGAAGGAACAGATGCCGATCGCCGCTTTTCTGGAGGAACAGAAAATTTCCCGGAAAAATCTTATTCTCGAATGGAACGGGATGATTCTTTCCGGTTCGGATCCTCTGGAGGAACATATCCTGCAGGACGGAGATCGGCTGAATCTGTTTTCCATGGTCGGCGGAGGCTGATTCATGGAGACAAATCCTTATTTGACGCAGGAACAGCGGGCCATTCTTTCCTCTGTGCACATCGGTGTCGCGGGGCTTGGCGGGCTGGGCTCCAATCTGCTGTCCCATCTCGTCCGGAGCGGCGCAGTGCATTTCACTGTCGCGGATTTCGACACGGTGTCTGCCGGAAATCTCAACCGTCAGTTCTTCTTTGCCGATCAGATCGGGAAAAGGAAAACCGAGGCGGTCGCTGAGAATCTGAAGCGGATCAATCCGGATGTCGATCTGGAACTGCACACAATCCGCATCACCCGGGAAAATGTGTCCCGCCTTTTTGAGGACTGTGATATTGTCGCCGAGGCATTCGACACTCCCGAGGCGAAAATGTTCTTGATTGAAGAACTCCGGAAGGCGGGGAAAACCGTAGTTGCCGCCAGCGGCCTTGCCGGTTTCGGACGCTCCAACGAAATGCGGTTGCGAAAAGCGGGAGAACGGCTTTACATCGCCGGCGATCTGGTTTCGGCAATATCACCTGCAATGCCCCCTGCATCGCCCCGCGTCGGCATTGCCGCGGCAATGCAGGCAAATACGATCATTGCATTGTTGCTTGGAATTGAAATTTGAAAAATTCACATTACGGGAGGTTCCATCATGAACAAGGAAAAAAAATGCAATTTAAGCTGCTCGGAATGCGCGATCCGCAATTGCTACCGACGGGAAAAACAGTATCCGGCATTCTGCCTGACCGAAGAATACAGGGACGCTGCGGATCGGACGCGGAAGCTGTATGAGAGCGACGGCATCGACGGACGGCTCGCCCGCGCCGCCGCCGAAATCGAAGGTGAATATTATGGACGCCTGACCCGGCTGGAGGAAACGATCCGTTTTGCACTGAAGCTCGGTGTAAAAAAGCTCGGTATCGCAAGCTGTATCGGCCTGCTGGACGAAGCGTCAATCTACGCCAGGATCGTGCGGACAGCCGGAATTGAGACGAAGACTGTCATCTGCAAGGTCGGCGCGATCGATAAGACGGAAATCGGTCTTCCGGATGAGTTGAAAGTATGTCCCGGCTGCAATGAATCCTGCTGCAATCCGGCTCTTCAGGCGAAGGTGCTCAACGACTGGGGGGCAGATCTGAATGTGCTGGTTGGATTGTGCGTCGGTCATGACGCGATTTTCACCCGTCACAGCAAGGCTCCGGCGGTGACGTTCATCGTCAAAGACCGGGTACTGGGGCACAACCCGGCAGCGGCGATCTACACCTCAAAATTCTACTACAAACGGGTCTTGAGTGAAAAAACATTCCCGGAGCCGCGAAAAACAGGAAAATAAAAAATCCGACAAATACAGCCCCCGGAACTGTCGGTTCAGGGTTCCGGGGCTGGTTCATTCAGAATACCTTTCCGGGATTCAAAATTCCATTCGGGTCAAGGGCTTGCTTGATTGTCCGCATCCATGCGAGATTCTCCTCCGGCACCGTCAGGCCGATGAATTCGCGCCGCTTTTCCCCGATGCCGTGTTCACCGGAAATCTGGCCTCCCAGCGCATATGCCGCACGGTACATCGCTTCGAAAATCCGAGGGAGCTCCCGTTCCCATCGTTCGCGAGTCCACTCCGGAGGAGCAACAATGCGCGGATGCAGATTGCCGTCACCGGCATGACCGAAAGTCGGAATCAGAATTCCGAAATCATCGGCAATCCTGTGTAGTTCCTCCAGCATTTCCGGAAGTTTTCCCGGCGGGAGGGTGATATCCTCGCAGGTCTGAAAATCGGATGCTGCGCGGAATGCCTTTGCCAGATTGCGCCGGACATTCCACAACATCTCGCGCTGCGCCGGAGTAAGTCCGACCTCAAAGCCGAGCGCGCCGGATTTGCTCACGAAGTCCCGCAGCACCGTATATTCCCGTTCCACCGTCTGTCGGTCGAATCCGTCAAGAGAAAAAAGCAGCGCAGCACCGCAGTTGTGATAGTCAAGCGGGTCATTCAGGAAACGGTGCGTCACTTCAATGGAAAGTCGGTCAATGTATTCAATTGACGCCGGCACCACGCCGGTTCTGGAAATCAGGCGCGGCACCATGCCGATGGCGCTCCGGTTATCCGGGAAAAACGCCAGCAGATCTATCCGCTCCGTAGGCAGCGGAACGATCTTCAGTGTCAGGCGCGTAATGATTCCGAGTGTTCCTTCGGAGCCGATCAGGAGCGGCATCAGGTTGTATCCGGTGACGTTTTTCTGCAGTTTCCCGCCCAGTTCAAGGACTTTCCCCGTCGGCGTGACAATCCGCATGCCGAGGACATAGCGTCCGGTAACCCCGTATTTGACCGCCCTTCCGCCGCCGGCGTTAGTGGCGACATTGCCGCCGATGAAGCACTTCTCAAAACTGATCGGGAAGCAGGGGAACATCAGCCCCTTTTCCGCAAGAACGTCATTGAGTTTTTTGACTACAACACCCGGTTCCAAAGTAACGGTCAGGCTCTCCGTATCGATCTCGAGAATGCGGTTGAGCCGTTCCGTGGCGAGAACGATGCCGCCGCAAACGGGAACCGCTCCTCCGGCGAGTCCGGTTCCGCCACCCCGTACGGTGACAGGAAAACGATGGAGATCGGCAAGCGTCACGATTTGCCTGATCTCCTCTTCGGTTTCCGGAAAGACAACGGCATCCGGCAGACGGGTGTGTCCTGCTCCGCCGGAGACTTCATCGTGCCCAAACGGTTCCAGACGCACCGGATCGCCTGATATGAACCGTTCCGGTCCGACGATTGCGGCAAGTTCTGCAAGAAGCGCGTCGTCCATCAAATCTTCTCCAATGCGCCCGCTATATCTTCGAGCAGGTCGTCAATATGTTCTATCCCGACCGAAATGCGGATCAGGTTTTCCGTAAGATTGGAAGCGAGTTTCACTTCCGCCGGAATGGCGGCGTGCGTCATGCTCCAGGGATGTTCGATCAGGGATTCGACACCGCCGAGCGACTCTGCCAGCGTAATGATTCCAAGTCCGTCGAGGAAACGATGCACCTCCGGGACACCTCCCCGGATGCGGAAGGAAAACGTTCCGCCGAAACCGGTCATCTGCCGTTTCGCCAGCTCATGCTGCGGATGGCTTGACAGTCCCGGATGGATGACGTTTTCCACTTTCGGGTGTTTCTCAAGGAATTCCGCCAGAGCAAGCGCATTGCGGTTGTGCGCCTGCATCCGGACCGCCATTGTCTTGATGCCGCGCAGAATCAGAAAGCTGTCGAAGGGCTGGGCATTGGTGCCAAGCGATTTCTGAAGAAACCTGATCCGCTCCGCATGTTCTTCGTGGTTGGTGACAACGGCGCCGCCGATGGCGTCGGAATGCCCGTTGATGTATTTCGTGACCGAATGCAGTACAAAATCCGCGCCGAGATCAAGCGGATTCTGGAAATACGGCGAAAGAAAGGTATTGTCGACCAGCAGAAGCGCCCCCGCTTCATGAACGATCCGGGCTGTTTCTGCAATGTCGATCAGGGTCATCAGGGGGTTGGTCGGCGTTTCAATCCAGACAAGTTTCGTCGGTCTGGCAAGAGCGGTACGGAGTTCATCGGGATTGCCGGCATCTATATATTCAAGATCATAGCGCCGTCCTGTGGTCGCCATGGAAAGCAGACGGTAGGTTCCGCCGTAGAGTTCCCTGTGGACGAGAATACGGTCGCCCGCGTTGAGCAGTTCGAGCACAGTCGTCTCCGCCGCCATTCCGGAGGAGAATGCGAAACCGAACTTGCCGTGCTCCAGCGCGGCAAGACTCGTTTCCAGCGCGGTCCGGGTCGGATTGCTGACCCGTGAATACATGTCCTTGTGCGGATGTCCGGCGCTGATGAAGGCGAAGGTGCTGGTCTGGAAAATCGGAACGGAAACCGCTCCCGTTGCGGGATCGGGCTCCTGTCCGGCATGAATGGAAAGTGTTTCGAATTTCATCTTCAGTTTATCCTTTCTTGATTTTTTATTGTAAAATGCAGTTCTGCAATTCCTGTTCCAAATGAAAGTCGGCGGCGATCAGAACCCGCGCGGTTTGTCTTGCCGCTGTTTCCGACATTCCGCAATCAAGGAAAATCCGCACGCAGAGATCCGTCAATCTGTCTTCTTTGAAATACATATCTTCAGCATTTCTGTTTCTGCATTTTTTGCTCTCTCATTTTTTTGATCCTTGAGGCAACATGAACTGTGCCATCCCTGTGCAGGACCTCGTCGTTCTGATAGGAGGTCTGGAACGGACGCATCCTGCGGTTCATTGCATCATGCCCGGCAGTACAGAACGCCATACAGCGGCCGCAAAGGGTTGCACCGTAAGTTGCCTCGGCGTGTTCGCTGATGCGGATGCGGGCGTCGCGTTTGTTCCAGAGATCGTCGTAATGTCCTGCCCGACTCTGAGCCTCTTCAACTGGCACATCGACATTCGGATTGAACACTGCCCCGGGCCAGACTTCCGTACTGAGTCCGCGCGCCATGTGTGTGCATTTGACCGGATTGCATTCCGCATAGCGATAAGTGCGGCTGCCGAGCCTGCAGACATGCGGCGGATTCAGCGAAAGAGCATGCGCCGGACAGTTACGGATGCACTCCAGACAACCGTCGCAGATCGACTGATCCAGCAGCTCATGCGCAGGCTCCAGCGGCGCGGTGGTCGGAATGCCGACGAACCGCTGGCGAGAGCCGTACTGCGGCGTCAGAGCAAGTCCGTTCAACCCGAAGGTCGCCAGTCCCGCCGCAACGGCGCAGTGCCGGTAGGAAATCGGGCCATAGGGTTTGCGCGCTCCATACTGAGTGCCGCGGGCGGGAAGCGGAACCGCGGCATATCCTTCGTTTTCGAGGAACAGCGTCATGCGGTAGATCAGAAAATCCAGTTCGCGGTTCAGATAGGCATATCCGAACATATTGTAACTGTAATTCATCTTTCCCCGTCTCATGATTTCCAGCGCCCCATCCGGAATATGGAGAGCAAGAACCACAACGGAACGGCAGTTGGGCAGACAATCCTCCGGGCGAAAATCCTTTTCAAGAGCGTCATTTAAAATCTCCGCGTCAGCAATCCCGACGAGAGCGGCCCCCTGTTCCAAGGCATATTTCTTCACACGCGCCGTCAATTCCGGGTCATATTCTTTCATCGTGTCTTTTTTCCTTACCGTTTTTGCATCCAGTGCAGAACGCGGCGCTGAATGCAGTCAAACACCGTCATAATGACGATCACCACGATGGAAAGGAACAGGATTCCTCCCAACACCTTGCCGTATTCGGCAAAATCGGCATAGTACTGTACATAGAAACCCATTCCCGCTTTGGCGCCGAACATTTCAGCGACCGTCAGAAGAATGAAGCTGAAAATCAGACCGGAACCGATTCCGGCGAAAATCTGCGGCATTGCTCCCGGCAGAATCACTTTGAATACCAGCCGGTGTCCGGAAAGCTCCAGACACCGCGCATTATCAAGCCAGCGCGGCTCCAGCATCACCACGCCATGCAGCGTACTCATCAGAACCGGCCAGAAAACGCCAATGAAAATAATTGCCGCCGAGGACAGCCAGAACGACGGCAGGACTGCAATGGCGTAGGGAATCAGCATCGTCGGCGGAATCGGGTTCAGCGCCCGGAAAAGCGGCATCAGCACAAGTTTGATGCGCGGACGCATTCCAATCGCGATTCCAAACGCCACTCCGGCAAAAATCGCCGCAGCCAGAGCCGGAATCAACAGCCGGAGCGAAAAAAACAGCCCCTTGAAAAGTTCCTTCGACGATTGAACCATTTCCGGCAGAATCATTCCCCAGCCGGGAAACAGAACCGGATCAAGCCATCCCGTCAGATCGGTCAGTACGGCGTAAACGCCAACCAGTGCGGCAAAAATGATACTTGATCCGATCCGTGCGATCCAACGGTCGCAATTCGCCTGTTTCAATTCATATTCTCTGCGGTTCATATTCCGCCTCCTTCCTGAAGTTCCGATGCAGCCTCCAACTGGCGGCTGATCGCGAGGTCCAGCTCCTGCAGCAGTTTTCCACGCAATGTTTGAAAATGCTCATTGGATATTGAGCTCCCGCGCGAACGCGGATACGGAAGATCCACGGGAATATCCGCGGCAACATGCCCCGGGCAAACCCCGAGAACAATCACCCGGCCGGCAAGGATCAGCGCCTCATCCACATCGTGCGTGACAAAAAGAACGGTCTTTTTCAAAGCGCCTCCCGCCTGCCAGATTTCCAAAAGCATCTCCTGCTGACGGGCGCGGGTGATCGCGTCGAGCGCCCCGAACGGTTCGTCCATCAGCAGGATCGGGGAATTCATTGCCAAAGCGCGGGCGATTGCGGCACGCTGCCGCATTCCTCCGGAAAGTTCACCGGGCAGTTTGCATCCGCTGCAGGCCAGCCCGACCATTGCAAGATACTCGCCAGCGATACGCTTCCGTTCACGCTTTTCAAGTTCAGGCCGCGTCTGTTCCAAAGCCAGCACAATATTGTCGACACAGTTGATCCACGGGAACAGACTGTAATCCTGAAAAACCATCGCACGGTCAAGCCCCGGTTTCGTCACCGGCTTTCCTGAAACGAGGATTTTGCCACTTGTCGGAGCGAGCAGACCGCTCACAAGGCGCAGAAGCGTACTTTTCCCGCAGCCGGAAGGTCCGATGATCGCCACAAACTCATTTTCCGTTATTTCAAGAGAAATCCCCGCCAACGTAGGTTCGCCGGCGTAGGAAAAAGAAATGTCTTTCAACTGTATCAGAGGTTCACTCATGGAGATTCTGTTCCTTATAACGCTGTTCCAATTTTTCCCAGAAAGGATCGGGAGATTCCCTGCGAAGCTGTTGAAGCGCATCATAATAAAGTGTTGTGTCAATTACTTTCCCGAGGTCAACCTCTCCTTTAGCATAGCCTATGTGCTTCATGTGTTTCCACATCTCCTCCACACCTTTCCGGTTCGGATCGACGGAAAGGCTGGAATGCGGTTCCAGCACGAGATCACGGGCAAGCTGTTCGCTGAACTTCTGCTGGCTGACATCGGCGCGGACTCCGGATTCCGGATCTTCCGAGAATTTCTTTTCCGCCAGAAGTTCGGCTTTCAGAAACTTGACCAACTCCGGGCGTTTGGTACGGACCGCCTCTTCCGTGGCGACAATCCGGCAGCAGGGATGATTCGAGAAAAAGTCATTGCTCCAAAGCGGCAGGGGGCGAGTCCCGCCTGCAACGCCCGCCCGATGGTGTTGGTCACACCGATCCCGACTTCGACCTTTCCACTTTTGACGGCTTCCAGCACATCAATCGGACGTTTGAATTCGACAATCGTCAGGTCCTTTTCCGGATCAATTCCCGCCTCAAACAGAGCACCGCGGAACACGACGTCGGAGGTAAAAATACGCGGCGTGCCCACCGTTTTTCCCTTGAAATCCCGGATGCTTTTATATTTATGCGCGTTTTCCTTCTTCACCATGACCGGATGGCCACCGGAAAGATTCCCGCCGATGATGACGAATCTGGAGCCTTTCGAAGCGAAAGTCAGCGGAGCGCAGGTGCCGAACGAAACCCCGAGATCAAGCTTTTCCGCATTCAGCGCATTCAGGCCGTCGCTGGAACTGGTAAATACGGTGAAATCGGTTTTGACGCCAGTCTGATCAAAATAACGATACTCTCTGGCAATCATCGGAAGCGTGGAGCTTCCGCCCTGCTGATAGCCGACCCGCAGAGGTCGGGCAGTGTTCGTCTCCTCCGTTTTTCCGCAGGCGGCAAGAATCAAAGCAATTCCGGCCGCGGTTGAAAAACCAAATTGTTTCAGATGAAATTTTCTGTCCATAATACACCTCATTGGATTTCGGGGACGACAGGGTATCTCAACACCTGAACATCACACCATTTGTTCTGTTTATACGCCGCCCGCTTCCAGATTCCAGCATCCAGAAAGCCCAATCGGCGGTGAAAACGCAGACTCGGTTCGTTGTCCGATGTGACAACCGCCATCAAACCTGCGTAATAAGAATCACTCCTCAATTTTGAAATCAGCTCCAGAACCAGTGGAACTCCCCATCCCCTGCCGGTATATTCCGGAGCAAAATAGATGCTCAGCTCGGCAAGCCGGTTGGCATCCAGACTTCGGAAGCGGTCGGCGCAGGCATAACCGGCTGTCACTCCGTCTTCCGTTTCCGCAATCAGGAACGGACATCGGTCATGGTGCACCTCTAACAATTTTCTCCGCATAACATCCGAATTCAACGGATATTCGGCAAAAGTTGCGGTTGTGTGAAGAATATAATGGTTGTAAATCTCCGACAATGCCGGAGCATCGCATTCCGTCGCCGGACGGATCCGGATTTCATTCATTGCTTCTCACCCCGCTTTCTGATAACGGAGCAGATGTGTCCCGCTCAATGCAAGGAGTCCGTCGCTGACCTTGCCGAGAATTGCGAACAATACGATACTGGCGATAATCACATCAGCCCGGCTGGTCTGCTGGGCATCATACATCAGAAATCCCAGGCCCTTTGAAGCGCCCATCAGTTCCGCGGCGACAACAAACATCCAGCCAAGACTCAATCCGCTGCGCAGCGCGGTGATCCACGACGGCAAAGCCGCGGGAAGAATGATCCTGAGAATCTGACTTCCCGCATCCAGCTCGAAGAGTTCTCCAACCTCCAACAGCTTGCGGTCCACCTGTTCAATCCCGGAAGCCAGGGTCAGGTAGACCGGGAAGAAGACTCCGGTGGCAATCAACGCGATCTTGCTTTCCTCGAAGATGCCCAGCCAAAGCAGAAACAGCGGAACCCACGCCATCGACGGAATGTTCCGCAGAGCCTGTAGCGTCGGATCAAACAGCCTGCGGGCCTTTTCGGAATATCCAGTCAGTGCCCCCGCCGCAGTTCCGGCGGCGGCTCCGATCACGAAACCGATCAATACCCGCAACACAGTGACGCCGATATGCCCCCAGAGTTCTCCGGAACGTCCGAGCTCGTAAAGCGTGTGGGCGATTGTCAGAGGAGCCGGCAACCATTCCGCCTGAATAATGCCGAGCGATGAAGCTGCCTGCCAGAAAAGCACCAGAAAAATCGGTAAAATCCATCCCATGCTTCACTTCTCCTTCCGGTTGAATTCCGGGGCAAAATAAGAACGATCGATCAGTTCGCCGACCACCGTTTCCATATCGCGGTCGTTTTTGAGGATTCCGCTGCGCTGAAGTGCTTTCCCCGCCTCAATCAGCGATGCATCCTGCCTTCCGGTGAACGCGGCATCGCCGAGTCCGGTGCGTTCCAGAAGCAGTTTTGCGACTTCCGGTGTTATTTTCGCTTCACGGGCAACGAGCTCCAGATATTCCGCGGGATGCTTCTGCGCCCAGCGACGCGCTTTTTCATAGGAGGCAAGGACACGGCTGACCAGATCAGGATGCGCTTCCGCAAACTCTCGCCGCACGCTGATTACATTGTAAGTGTTGAAACCAACATTGCGGTAAAGGTATGGCGCCCCCGCCAGTTCCGCCTGTGCCATCAGCGGATCCAGTCCCGCCCAGGCGTCAATTCGACCGCGCAGCAGCTCGTTCTTGCCGTCTGGATGTTGAAGCGTGACGACCTTCACGTCGTTCAGCGTCAGCCCTGCCTCTGCCAGAGTCCGGACCATGAATACATAAGGATCGGTTCCCGGCGTGGCGGCGATGGTTTTGCCTTTCAGTTCCGCCACATTTTTAATCGTGCTGCCCGGCTTGAGCAGGAGGGCAGTCCACTCCGGCGTCGTACTGATATAGACGGTTTTGATCGGGTTGCCGTTGGCAAAACTGATCAGAGCCGCAACGCCCGCCGACGAACCGATGTCCACACTGCCGCTACGCAGAAATTCCATCGACTTGTTGGAGCCTTGGCTGAATACCCAGCGCACCCGGATGTTGTCTTTTTTCAGTTCTTCTTCCAAGAAACCCTGCTGACGCAGAACCAGTCCAATCGGACTCCAGTTTGCATAATCAAGGCGAATCTCCGAAAGGCCGCTGTTTTGCTCTGTTCTTTTCTGTTTCGGCAGGAAAAACAAACTGGCGAATGCCGCCGCGATTATCACCGCAATAACAATTACAGTTTTTCTATCCATTATTCTATTCTCCTTTTCTGTCAACTCTTGATCCAAATGCTCTCATGTGATTCCATGCTTCGATTTCCGGCAGCTTGCCGGGATTTCCCTGCTGTTCTTCAAAGTACCGTTTCACTCCCGTTCTATTATAAAATTTCCGGTCCTCGCCGACTGGACACACTTTGGTACAGATTCCGCATGGCCAGTTCCCGGCATCTTTCAGTTCCTGATGGCGGACCGTGCAGGCATTCATATCCATCCGGGCGAATTTGTCCTTCCGGTCTCCGGACAACGCTTGCACGGGACAGAGCTTCCGGCAAACATCACAATGCAAACAGAGCTCCTCGCGCATCACTTCGTCCGGCTCTATCTCTGCCGAGGTCAGTACGGATACCAGACGATGACGCGGCCCATACTCCTTTGTCAGGAGGGTATAATTCCAGCCGATGGTGCCCAGTCCGGCAAGATAACCGGCGATCACATGGCTGAAACTGGACATGGCATTATTAATCAGATATTTGAGATCCGAATAACAGTCGCGTGGCGCCCAGATCGCCGGATACCCTTTTGCCGTCAGCCAGAGTACCAGATCATAGGCGATCCGATCAAGCATGATGTTGCTGGTCGTATAAAGCTCCTGATAATTGATCGACGGAGTGCTTTCCACGATCGGCAGCGGCATCGGCACAGCCATTACGATAACCGATTTCGCTTCCGGCCAAATACGGTCAGGATGAAATACCGTCGGGGAATCCGGATAATATTCGCGGTAGCGCGCAACGTTGGTGAATCCGACCAGAGAAGCACCAAGCGATTTTGCCTTGCGCTTTATTAATGTTTTCAGGTTGGTCATATGAAATATTCAATCCTCTGTTCGGCAGTTGCAAAAAATTCACGGAAAATATGCCGTTTAATCTCCACAAAAGTTGGATGATTGCGGTCTCTCGGACGCATCAAATTTACCGGAATAATTTCGCGAATCTTTCCAGGGCGTGGCGTCATTACGACGATCCGGTCAGCAAGATAAATAGCCTCTTCAATATCATGCGTCACCATGATCATTGTGCTGTTATTATGCTTGTGAATTTTGAGCAGTTCCTCCTGGAGATAGATTTTAGTCATTGCATCTAATGCGCCGAACGGTTCGTCAAGCAGCAGAATTTTCGGACGGTTGATCAGTGCCCGTGCAATCGCACATCGCTGGGCCATTCCCCCGGAAAGCTGGCCGGGATACGCCTTGGCGAATTTGTCAAGACCGACCAGTTTCAGATATTCCGGGACGATGAGCGGAGCCTGTTTGCGGTCAAGCAGTCCGAATGCGACATTCTCCTCCACAGTCAGCCACGGCATCAGCCGGGCTTCCTGAAAAACGAAACCACGATCCCGTCCGGGTCCGGAAATCGGTTTTCCGCAGAGAAGCACGCTACCCTCAAAATCCCTGATGAATCCTGAAATGATCCGCAAAAGTGTGGATTTCCCACACCCGGAACCGCCGACAATGGTAACGAATTCACCGGCCCGAAAGCTAAAGTTGATATCATGGAGAACTTCTACCGTGCCTCCATTTACCGGAAAGTGTTTGTAGAGATTTTCGATCGTCAGGATTGCTTCGGCATTGTTCATTATAAACCTCCCTGCTTGCTGATGATTTTATTGAGCGGATGCAAGGAAGCGGCAAGTTTTTTCTCCGAACCGTGCTTTCCGATTACAGGAGCTTTAATATATCATGCTATTTTATAAAGTCAACCAAACTAGTATTGTATTATTTTATTTTTTTCTAACTACGCAATAAAATTTCGTAAAATATCAAACCTTTGAATAAAATACAAAATAAGTAGTATTTATTCTAACAGGTGAATCAAAACCTGGAAAAAATTTTGAGAATACCCTGCAACATTGTTCGCTCTTCAAAACAATCAGAATCTCCTTCCCTGTCCCAATCTATTGAAAAAAGTCTTGGAACAACTTATAAGTTTTGTGGAATCCATTCGAGATCTAATCCGCAGTAGCAACAGGGAATCGGCAGGAATCAGGGACGGCTCAAGCTTGAATCAATATCCAGAAACAATCAATTCGCCATCGTTAGAATAACGTTCAGAAAAGCTGAAGCAATTCTGATACGTTAAGTTTCTGGATATGTTGCCCAATAGCGAGAATCGTTACATCAAAAGCAGCAAGCTGAAGGCGGTCAATATCAGTTCCACAGCTAGTCTCCCAGATCCGAAAAACGTTCAGCTACTGTTAATTCATGGTGTACCGAAAGACGAAATTATCGTTCCGCAATGCTGCGAAATACGATGTTTATCTGCAAAAACCCTTACGGCAGAACTCAAGCAGAAAAACGCCCGAACTGCCGTCCGCCGGGATTTCATCGTTGCTCATCCGCGCCCGAAAATGCGGATGATATTTGAAAACATAACAAATTTCCGAGCCATTCCCCTCCATCAATCAGACAATATCCCAAAGCGTATTGGGAATAGTTATGACCATTATGGAAAATTCGCAGGAATCATGTACCTTTACGACCTTGAAAGCAGGAGGTATCTATGAATCATCGTAAGCAAAATAAATTAAAGGCAGTCATTATTGCAACAATCAACGCCTCCTTTGATTCTTCCACAACGGGAAAACATCTCTTTGAATCCGATCCAGAAAAATTTCAGCGATAGTAGAAAATTCCTGATATTTTTTCCTGACAATATTCAACCCGGATTCCTCCTTCGAGGACAATGGGCGAAAGCAAAGTCCGCTGTGTCCTATAATGTCAATGGTTCTGTCAAGCCCGATTGCATACTATATTTTCAAAAAGGATAATTCTTCTGCAAGCCAACACTTGACAAACAGTTTCTCATAGGAGGCACAAAACAGATTTATTCCCCAATCGGCACGGGATTCATACGCCCGGTATTGAGATTGATGTAGAATCCGCGGTAGTCAAGACCGCCTTTGCGGAAAAGCCGCCAGATCAATTCGAGTCCGGCGGTGGCGAGCCACTGACTTACGAACAGCTCCTGAATGGAAAGCGATTCGGCAAGGGAACAGCTTGGCAGATTCTGTTCCTTGACTTTTGTGTCAATGAGTGTCGGCAGTTCCACATAGGGATACGGCAGCTCATTACTGCCATTGCCGATGATGACTTGCCCGCAGGTGGCGAGGACGCCTCCGTCAAGGACATATGGCCCGTTCTTTTTCGGAAGAGTTTGAAAGATTTCTTTCCGTGACTTCCGGGAATCCACGCAGGCAATGAGGATATCGAAAGTACGGGTGAAGCGGTAACGTTCCGCATGTGCCTTCCAGTTCAAGGCGAGACCGAGATTGTAGCGGTTCACGAGCGCTTCCGCCTTGTTCAGGCCGACTTCCGATGCGGCAAAAAGCTGCCGTCCGATGTTTGCCGGGGAGACTCTGTCGGGGTCCCATACTTCAACGTCCAGTCCGTAAGGATGACCGAGGCTTTTCATTGCCAGATGAAGTCGGACCAGCCCGGAAAGCACCAGCGATCCGCCTCCGCCGACGCCGACCAGATTGATTTTGACCGGATTTGTGTGAAATCCGTTTTTTACCGAATGTTTCATTTCAAAAGGTCTCCAAGAGTTTGATTGGCTGATTTCAATAATTCGACCGGGAATCGGTCATGTTTTTTCTTTTTCAGATATTCAATCCAGAAACCATCATGTCCGCCGGGATGTTCGATCTGCCGCATGGAATGAGCCCCGTGCATGATCACTTTCTTATGATGGAAGCATCGCGATACGAACCAATTTTTGAATGAACTGCCGATAAAAAATGCCAATATTTTCAAACTGCCTCTTGACATTTTCCATGAAATGAATATAATAAGTATCAAAGAGGATACCTATTATAAAAATATACAGGACATGCAGACGATTCATAAAAGTCGGAATTTCAAACATACTGCCTTTCCATCAACAGGAAAGCAGTGAAAACAAACGGTATAAAAAAGGAAAAAGGAGTGGAAATGGGTGTATCTTTTCATGTGTCGTCAAAGCGTAGCCATCAATTCACCTTGATAAAATTTCTTATGATGAAAAATTGCGAAATGCGTGTTCCGTTCCGGCAGAGGCAGGGCAGGACGCTGATTGACAGCGTCTTTTGCCGGAGACCGTCTTGCGCCGCAAATCAGGATTCTACCCTGTCAATGAAAGACAATGACAGGGCGGGGGAATTGTTCTGCGAGCACGAGAAGCGCTTGACGCAAAGAGTAAGTCTGAACCTGAATTCGGAATTATGTCATGATGAAAATGTTTTTCAGGACCT
>ENA-OROD01001961-OROD01001961.1-human-gut-metagenome-genome-assembly--contig:-NODE-1961-length-15439-cov-3.246425_pt1 | contig 15439 bp, 16 predicted proteins | sample MGYA00242123_ERZ509038 | MGnify/ENA primary metagenome ERZ509038 (study PRJEB26280, sample SAMEA2338719) | human gut metagenome | biome: human gut; feature: human-associated habitat; material: faeces... | reverse complement strand
CCATGGTTTTCATCTTTCTAGCCATTTGATTTTATCCTCCTTAAAAAATGATGACCAAAAATTACTTTGGCTTTTCTCAGGTTGGTGTTCTGCCGGGTTTCGGTTGCCTCCGCGCTTCGAAAAACCCGGATAAGGGCATGGCAATGCCACTATGTCCAGTGTTTGAATTATAACACCGATTGGGCATTCTGTCCAGATTTTCTGTGGGTGTTCAGGGAAAAATACAAGTTTTTTACAACTTCTGGTAATTCCGCGTCGAATTTCTCGATAAAAAAAGAAGGAACGGCCCGCATATTTTTTCTCTTCTGCGGACAGTTCCTTTGCTTCTTTTATTTCTGATTCTGCGCCTCAATCTGTTCTGCGAGGTCGGTGAGATAAACCCATCTCTCGGTTTTTTCTTCCAGAGCAGCTTCGGTCTTCTCTTTTTCCGCCATCAGTTCGGCGAGCTTTGCAGAGTTGGTGGCGTTTTTGAGCATCTGATCGTCAAGCGATGCAATCTTTTCCTCGAGTGCGGCGATATCGTCATCGATGGTCTCGTACTCGCGCTGTTCTTTGAACGTAAATTTGAGGCGGGTCGGACGGTTCTGCTTCCAGTCATTGTTCTTTGGCTTTGCAGGTTCGTCCGCGGACGTTTTGGACGGCGCTGCTTTTGCCGTTTCTTCCGCACTTCCGCCGAAACGGCGTTCTTTTGCTTCGAGGTAATCGGTGTAGCCGCCCTCGTACTGCAGAAGATTTCCGTTTCCGTCAAATTCGAAGATGCGGTCCACGACGTTATCCAGGAAATAGCGGTCGTGGGAAACGGTGATGACGATGCCGACGAACGTGTTCAGGAAATCCTCAAGCACGGTCAGGGTCGGGATATCAACGTTGTTGGACGGCTCGTCGAGGATCAGAACATTGGCGCCGCTCACTAGGACGGATAAGAGATACAGTCTCCGTTTTTCGCCTCCGGAGAGTTTGGAAATCGGGGTGTACTGCATATCCGGTGTGAACAGGAAGCGTTCGAGCATCTGCGATGCGCTGATGCGGCCGTCACGGGTCTGGACATACTCAGCGATATCTTTCACGTAGTCGATCACGCGCTGATTCGTATCCATGTCCGGCTCTTCCTGTGCCAGATAGCCGATGCGGATCGTGTCGCCGATTTCGATGGTTCCCGCATCCGGCAGGACTTCTCCGGTGATCATCCGCAGCATTGTGGATTTTCCGCAGCCGTTCGGGCCAATGATGCCGACACTCTGGTTCCGCAGGAAGATGTATTCGAAATCTTTCATCAGCGTTTTATCGCCGAAGGCTTTGCTGACGTTATGGAATTCAATCGTTTTCTTTCCCATGCGGGTCTCGACAGCATCCATCTCCACGACAGTGTCTGCGGTCGGTGCCGTGCCATTTTTGAGTACTTCGAGACGTTCGAGTCTTGCGCGCTGTTTTGTGCTTCTTGCGCGGCAACCGCGTTTCGCCCATTCGAGTTCCATGCGCAGGATGCTCTGGCGTTTCCGTTCAGAGGCGAGTTCCATCTCCTCGCGCTCAGCTTTCAGTTCCAGAAAACGGGAATAGTTGGAATCGTAGCTGTACATTTTTCCGTGGCTGATTTCGAGGATGCGGTTCGACACTTTATCCAGGAAATAACGGTCATGGGTGACCATAAAGACGGTTCCGCGGTAATTTTTCAGGTAATCCTCGAGCCAGGAGAGCATCGCATTGTCGAGATGGTTTGTCGGCTCGTCGAGGATCAGGACGTCAAAATCGGACGCAAGCACTTTTGCCAGGGCAACCTTGCGGCGCTGGCCGCCCGAGAGGGTGTCGAGTTTTGCGTCGTATTCAGTGATACCGAGCTGTACAAGGTTGCTCTGCACCTGCCAGTCCTCCTCATCACCGGAAAGGGCGTAGGACAGCACGGTGGCATCCTTTGGAAATTCCGGTGTCTGCGGAAGATAGGCCATTTTGAGGTTGTTCTGGCGGATAATCTGGCCGGAATCCGGGGTCTCCTCTCCTGCTGCCATGCGCAGCAGCGTGGATTTTCCGGTTCCGTTGATTCCGACGATGCCGACCTTGTCGCCCTCCTGCAGGCCGAAGGAGGCATCGTCAAAAATCAGCTTATCGCCGAACAGTTTGCTGATGTGTTCGATGTTGATGATATTCATTTGCACAGTTCTGCAACGGTCTGGTTGATGACTTTTCCGTCTGCTTTACCTTTCATATCTGCCATAACGGCCTTCATGATGGCACCTTTGTTCTTGGTTGCCAGAACGTCTGCGAATTTCTCCTGGATGTAGGCTTTGACTTCGTCTGCACTCATCTGTTTCGGTGCATACTCGCTGATGACGTCATAGCGGAACTGATACTCTGCTTTTAAGTCCTCACGGGATGCCGGGCAAGTATCGATCTGCTCTTTTACGGTCTTCAGCTCTTTTAAGATGACGCGGTCTACCAGCTCCGGTTTGATGTCATCGCGGCAGCCCTCGTCGATGGCTACTTTCTTTGCTGCGGAGATCAGGGAAGAGATGGCCTCTTTTCTCGCTTTGTCTTTGGCTTTCATTGCTGCTATCATATCACTTCTTAAAGTTTCTAATTCCATGGTGTTGTTCCTCCTGTACTAAATTTTGTCCGGTTTCAAGTATAACACTTCTCTTTTTGCTTTTCCAGTCACTTTGTAGGATAGCTCCCTTATTTTCCCCACGGCAGACGGTGTTTCTTTACCTGGATTGCCTGATGCGGGCACATTTCCTGGCAGTAGAAACAGCGGATGCACTTTTTATAATCGTAGACCGGCGGATTTCTGCGGCCGTTATCAAAGCGGACGGCTTTCCCTTCCACCGGGCAGCTCTCGACGCAGACGCCGCATTTTTTACATTTTTCTTCTATGATATAGGGGCGGCTCTGGAAGACCCCGAGGATCTCGAGCAGGTCGAGGGCTCCTTTTTTGCGGGCTTTGCGGCGGTCGACGTTGAAGTTTGGATTTCCGTACTTTCTTTTCAGTTCTTCCTCGGATATGGTGCCATCCGCTGTCACGATTTCGATGCGGTCGTCGTGCCACGTTCCAAGGCCGAGCGTTTCCCCGTAGAGATTTGTCGGCACATACGACGGATCGAGGTTCACCAGATGGCAGAACACGGTATCCAGTGCGATCGGATCGGTGGACATAAGAAGAACTCCCATCGAAACCGGGTCGCCGGAAGTCGGACCATTGCCTTCCATTGCTACGATGCCGTCGCAGATATAGAGGCGCGGGGCGACTTTCTGGTTCAGCTCGATCAGCATGTGCGCGAAGCTCTCAGCGTTCGGATACTGCGTGTGGCCGAGTTTTTTGTAGACGCCGCTGATGCAGCCGTACTGGTTCTTGACAGCTCCGGTGATGCGTTCCAGCGCGTGGGTTTTCATTTTGCTGACGCTGATGAGGGCGTCGCAGTCGAGTGCATCTTTCGCAATCATCAGAAATTTGCCATCGGCGGTTTCTACGCGCTCGCTCGTAAGGAAATCCTTCAGCGGAACGTTGTGTTTTTCCAGCACCTCTTTCAGCCCGGCTTCCTTTGCAATGCCCTCCGGGGTGCCAAGGCCGCAGGAATCGCCGCAGGAAATATTCTCATAGCCATTTTCCTGCAAAATCGTGATCAGGGCATCCATGACTTCCGGATCGGTCACGACGGCGCGTTCGCGTTTTGCGGAGCGGACGAGGTTCGGTTTTAATAAGATATTCTCTTCTTTTCCGACCAGAGATTCCAGGCCGCCAATTGCTTCCAATCCCTTTTGCAGGCTTTCCTTTACGCGCGCCGGCTCATAGTCGGGACAGGCAACCACTGCCACTTTGCTTTTTTCCATATTCACCTCATGTTTTTCTATATTTCAAAAGAAGCTGCGATCCCCTTACCGGTTCTCACAGCTTCTTCGTATATTCACACAGAATATGTTTTTACTTATGCTACTTTGCTTTTTGCAAGCTCAGCCAGTGTTGCAAATCCTTCTGCATCGTTAACTGCCATGTCAGCCAGAACTTTACGGTTCAGCTCAACGCCTGCCAGTTTCAGACCATACATAAATTTGCTGTAGGACAGACCGTTCATTCTTGCTGCTGCGTTGATACGAGCGATCCACAGCTGACGGAACTGACGTTTTTTCTGTTTTCTTCCTGCGTAGGAGCTGGTCAGTGCGCGCATTACGGACTGTTTTGCTACTCTATACTGTTTGCTTCTGGCTCCTCTGTAACCTTTAGCCAGTTTTAATACTCTGTTATGTTTTTTCTTAGCGTTCATGCCGCCTTTAATTCTTGCCATTTCTTATTTTCCTCCTTGATCTGTTGGGCGTAACTCTACCTTGCAAAAATTACATGTAAGGTAAGATTTTCTTCATGTTCTTTACGTTTGTTGCATCAACAGTAGTCTGTTTTCTCAGGTTTCTTTTTCTCTTCTGAGATTTCTTGGTTAAGATATGGCTCTTGTAAGCTTTATTTCTTACTAATTTTCCTGTTCCTGTTGTTTTAAAACGCTTTGCAGCTGCTCTGCTTGTTTTTACCTTTGGCATTTTAATTTCCTCCTTGATATTGATTCAAATGTATTTTAACGTTTAGCCGTCAAAAACATGGTCATGCTTCTGCCTTCCACCTTCGGCGCTTTGTCAACCGTTGCAATATCGGACAGACTCTCTGCAAATTCATCGAGGATGTATTTGCTGCTGTTCATATGTGCCATCTCACGGCCGCGGAAACGAAGTGTTACTTTTACTTTATCTCCCTTTGTAATGAACTTACGGGCTGCACCTACTTTGGTATTAAGATCATTGGTGTCAATGTTTGGAGAAAGGCGAACTTCCTTGATTTCAATTGTTTTCTGTTTTTTCTTTGCTTCTTTTTCCTTGCGGGCCAGTTCATATCTGTACTTTCCGTAGTCGATAATTTTGCAAACCGGCGGTTTCGCTGTCGGAGCAATTTTCACAAGATCCAGACCTGCTTCCTGTGCTTTCAGGTACGCATCTCTGGCAGACATAATTCCAAGCTGTTCTCCGTTCTGACCGATCAGACGAATTTCTCTGTCTCTGATCTGCTCGTTAATCATTAATTCGCTAATTGTAGTGCACCTCCATCATTATAAAAGACTGTGTTCCCGCACTTTCGCGGCTTAACATAAATCAAAATCGGCTCACCGGACCAATTTTGATATGCAACGCAAGAAAAGTGGATAGACAGACTATCCACTTAACATTGTACATAAATCTCTACACAAAGAGAACTTAAGATCAATATTGGACCGTAGTCGCGTGTTTGCGCTAGGGTGAGAGTGGATACTCTACTTTCTTTTTCTCAGACTATTGCAGTATAGCACTCTCCCATCCTGTTGTCAATACTGATTTTCGCATTTTTTCGTATTTATTTCCCGCAGCCACAGCGGAAGGAGCTGCACTCGGTTTCCTGGCAGCTGCATGCGCTGTCTCCGGCGATATGAATATCTCCGGCTTCGCATTTACAGTTGTCGTTAAAGGTACAGTTCTGCGCCTTGCAGTCGACACCGATTTTCGTACAGCCGCAGCCGGTGGAGTTGGACATCGTGCCCTCACCGCGCTCCTTGAAGCTCTCGCAGCACGTTTCCATGGAGCTTTTGGCTCCGCTTCCGCCTACGCGGATATCTCCTTTGGAACAGAGCTCGTTCTGGTTGTAAACACAGGTCATAGCAGAACAACTTAATGCTGGCATAATAAATTACCTCCTGAAATTTAGTTTTCTGCGGTTTCGCCCGCATAGAAACCATTATTTCCAAGAGGTAATTTTTTATGCCTTATTTATTTGATAATACCAGTGTCCAAAGTTTGGAAATCCGACGCAAGCAAAGCTTGCACGAGGATTTTTAAATTTTGGACACGCCAAAACATGAGTAAGTAGCCATTTTTCGAAGAAAAATGAGCGGAGTACGAATGTTTTGAAGATTGCGGGAGTACGAAGTACGGAGCAATCTGGTATCATAGGTGTCAATTTTTTTGACACCTACCTTATTTATTTTCTTTTGTTTCAACAGTAACCGGGCGGTTAACGCGGCTTGCGATTTCTTCTTTGATATCTGCGATAAACTGCTCCAGGCTTCTCTGGCCTTCATCACCTGCAAAACGGCTTCTGACAGATACAAGACCTGCCTCTTCCTCTTTTGCTCCGGCGATCAGCATGTATGGAATCTTCTGTCCCTGTGCCTCACGGATCTTATATCCGATCTTCTCGGAACGGGTATCCATCTCTGCGCGGATGCCTGCCTCGTGAAGGGCGTCCAGAACCTTCTTGCCGTAATCTGCATATTTGTCGGAGATTGGCAGAACCTTTACCTGTACCGGTGCAAGCCAGGTTGGGAATGCGCCTGCAAAGTGCTCGATCAGGATACCGATGAAACGCTCAACAGAACCGTAAACAACACGGTGGATCATAATCGGACGATGTTTCTCGCCGTCTGCTCCTGTGTATTCCAGTTCGAATCTCTGCGGCAGCTGGAAGTCAAGCTGGATGGTACCGCACTGCCACGTTCTTCCGATGGAGTCTTCCAGATGGAAGTCAATCTTCGGGCCATAGAATGCGCCGTCGCCTTCGTTGACTACATAGTCAAGGCCAAGGTCATCGAGTGCGCCGCGGAGACCTTCGGTTGCTACCTCCCAGTCCTCATCGCTTCCCATGCTGTCTTCCGGACGGGTGGACAGCTCTACGTGATATTTGAATCCGAACAGTTTGTAAACCTGGTCAATCAGGTTTGCAACGCCTTTGATTTCATCTTTGATCTGCTCCGGTGTCATGAAGATATGGGCATCGTCCTGGTTGAAGCAGCGTACACGCATCAGGCCGTGCAGCTGGCCGGATTTCTCATGACGATGTACCAGGCCAACCTCTGCCAGACGCAGCGGCAGATCACGGTAGGAACGAGGCTCGGATTTGTAAACGAGAACGCCGCCCGGGCAGTTCATCGGTTTGATTGCATAATCTTCATCGTCGATGACGGTGGTATACATGTTTTCTTTGTAGTGATCCCAATGACCGGAGGTCTCCCACAGGCGACGGTTCAGGATGATCGGTGTGGAGATTTCTACGTATCCTGCTTTTCTGTGGATTTCACGCCAGTAATCCATCAGTGCATTTTTCAGATCCATTCCTTTTGGAAGGAAGAACGGGAATCCCGGGCCGTCCTCACTCATCATAAACAGGCCGAGCTCTTTTCCGAGTTTTCTGTGGTCACGTTTCTTTGCTTCCTCGATCATGTGGAGGTACTCTTCGAGCTCTGCTTTCTTTGTGAATGCAGTTCCGTAGATTCTCTGCAGCATCTTGTTTTTCTCGCTGCCTCTCCAGTATGCACCTGCAAGGCTGGTCAGTTTGAAGGCTTTGACCGGCTTTGTGCTCATCAGATGAGGGCCTGCGCACAGGTCCGTGAATTCACCCTGGCGATAGAAGCTGATGACTGCGTCTTCCGGCAGATCTTCGATCAGTTCTACTTTATATGGCTCTTCTTTTTCTTTCATGAAGGCGATGGCTTCTGCTCTCGGCAGTTCGAAGCGCTCCAGTTTCAGATCCTCTTTTACGATTTTCTTCATCTCTGCTTCGATTTTTTCAAGGTCTTCGCTGGTGAGCGGAGTCTCTCTGTCTACATCGTAGTAGAATCCGTCTGCGATGGACGGTCCGATGGCCAGTTTGGTATCCGGGTACAGTCTCTTGATGGCCTGTGCCATGATATGGGATGTGGTGTGACGGAATGCTGCTTTTCCGCCTTCATCGTTGAAGGTCAGAATGGAAAGATTGCAGTCCTTGTCGATGACGGTACGAAGATCTTCTACTTCACCGTTTACTTCACCTGCACAGGCCATTCTTGCAAGGCCTTCGCTGATGTCTGCTGCGATCTCAATGATGGATTTTGGTTCGGAGTACTCTTTGGTACTTCCATCTTTCAGTGTGATGATCATTTGCTTTACCTCTTTCTTTGTATATTTTTCGCAAGCGTGTTTCAGAATTTTTATACTTTTTACAGCAACAAAAAAGTCCCTTCTGACACGCTTATGCTGTCAAAAGGGACGATGTATTTTCATTCACCGCGGTTCCACCCATTTTGTTTTTTCAAACCACTTCATTTGACGATAACGGAATCACCGGGCCGGATTGGGGCCGCTCAGAGCTGGTCTTCGATCACGTTCCTGTTAAAACCCTTGCACCACAAAACGGGGTTTCTCTCTGTCACATTCGCTGTGATTTACTCGTCTCTTCTACGCTTTGTTTTTTGTGTTCGGTGCTTTTTGGCTCCCGATAGTTTTAGATTATATCACCCAATGCGTGGTTGTCAAGACCTGCATGGGCGAAAAATGTATTTTCCCGGCGATTTTTGTCCTGCTGTCTGCAGAGCAATTTTTTCTTTTGCTTTTTCCGGCATTTCCAGCAGGGCAAACTCGTAAAAGATGCCGTAAATATACGTGATTCCACGGATATCGCCCAGCGCTTTCGGGCGCTCGACAACCGGTCTTTCGCTCTCCTGCTGTAATTCCAGTACTTTCTGATATGCACTCCGGACGGAGCTCCAGACAAGACTTTTGCTTTTTTCTCTGCGGTTGATCCAGAGCTCTTTTGTATAGGTGCCGCTTCTGCCGTATTTCATATGGTAGGAATACGGCAGACCGGAATACGTATGGAATTCAAACTCCTGGAACGCGACAACGCAGTCCCACAGGGCTTCTTCTGTCCGTTCCTCATGAAGCCTCCAAAGAGCCTGTTCTCTTTTTTCCTGTAAATTTTCCTGTGCTTCTTTGTTCTCTTCCATCTTTTTTGTCTTCTCCGTCGTATCCTTTATTCCACCAGAAATTGATCCAGCTCTGCCGCGACCACCGGATTGATTTTTACCTGAGGATGATCGATTTTTCTTCCCTGTGTGACGACCATCTCTACTTTGCGGAGGGCACGAAGATCCTCGAGCGGGTTTTCGGCGGTCACGATAAGATCGGCGGATTTGCCGGGCTCGATGGTTCCGGTTTCGGCTCCGATTCCGGCCATTTCGGCGGCGCAGGCGGTTGCGGTGTAAAGCGCGAAGGCATTGGAGACGCCGACATATTTATGGAAGTAAAAGAGTTCCCGCCAGAAGTCGTACTGCGTGATCCACGGACAGCCGACATCGTTTCCGAGGACGACGGGGATGTCGTTGGCGATGGCTTTTTTCGCACAATCGATGATTCCTTCGAAAACAACGTTACCATTGAACTGCTCTACCTCAGTTGCGTTGGTGATGGAACGGTCGAACAGCGCATACGGCAGGGCCGGGGACAGTGTCGTACATAGAAATGCATTCTTTTCTTTGAACAGGCGAATCATGTCGTCATCCATTTTTGCACCGTGCTCGATCGAATCCACACCGTTTTCCAGTGCCACGCGGACACCCTGCGGCGATTCGACATGGGCGGCGACCTGATAGCCGAGTGCATGCGCCCGGTTACAGACGGCTTTTACCATTTCCGGTGCCATTTTGAGTTCTCCCGGAACGCCTTTTTCTTTGGCATCCAGCACACCGCCGGTGATCATCAGCTTGATCAGGTTGACATTTTCGCGTTTTGCCTCATCTACATGGGCGACTGCCGCATCGATACTCTCTGCTGCGATCGCTACCGAACCTGCCATGTGCCCACCCGGTACAGAGATTCCCTCGTTTGCGGCAACGATTCTCGGGCCGGTCTTTTTACCGGCTTTGATTTCATCGCGCAGCCGTGTATCGAAAGTGCCAAGACCACCGACCGTGCGGATCGTGGTAACGCCGCTTAGCAGTTCATCTTTTGCGAAGCCTGCTACCATGCGGTAGGCGATCGCGCGGGAAATTCTGTTGCTCATCAGGGTTTTGACGAGTTTTGCGTTGTCGCGCTGCTTCTTCTGCGGTTTTCCGTTGCCTGCGAGATGGACATGCATGTTGATCAGTCCGGGCATGATGTATTTTCCCTGCAGATCTATCTCCGTATAGCCGGAAAGTCTGGTTTCTTCCGGGACAATCGCTGCGATTTTTTCTCCTTCCGTCAGAATGATCAGACCGGTCTGAACCTGCATATCTTTCGTTCCGTTTAGGATTTTTCCGTTTTTGTAGGCATATTTCATACTCAATTCCCTCTTTTCTGCCAAACGTATTATGTTTTATTTTAACACGTCAGAGAGGGATTTCGCGACAGAAAAATCGTTTTTCTCTGTTTTTTATTTTTCTTTTATTCTGCCCCGCATAACTGCCCTCACACCGCCGAACAGAACACCGGCAACAGCCCATAGGATCCAGGTTTTATCCCATTCTCTCGTCTGGAAGCTCCATGCAAGATAGATGGCGGTGACAATACACCAGTAGGCGGTTGTAAAAACTTCTGTTTTCTTTTTGTATCGTTTTTCTTCCGGTGTATATTCGCCTTCCTGCAGCAGGATGACGTAGCTTCCATTTATGGTGCTGACCCGCACGATGAAAAAGACACCAACGGCGACCAGAAGCAGCAGGATGGATACGGTGGCTGTGATGATGTAGTCCGGCTGGCTGAATGCAATGGCAGCGAACATCGGGATAACTGCCAGAATACAGAGGGTAACACCGGCGGCGATTCCTCTGGTAAAGGTGCTTTCGTAGTCCTTTTTCCGTTCCTGAACAAGGCCGGTTACACCATAGGCAGTTTCTATTCTCTCCTTTTCCAGATATTCATACTGCTGTCCGTGAATACTGTAGGATACGAAAATCACAACAGCAGCGGCAACCAGCAGCAACAAAACGGAGATGCCTGCTCCCGTTGCCATGTTTTCGCTGATGTTTCCTATATGGGAATCGGAAAGTCCGGCAAGGAAGATCAGCAGCGCCGGGCTGATGATACAGAGCGCAACAGCTCCGGCGAGTGTCGGCCCTGTTTTCCGTCTCCATTCCATGAACGCGTTTGCTTCTTCCATCGATACACTCCGCACGGATGACTCCTCTGCGGCGTATTCCAGTATTTCTGTTCCTGTCTCTGATTTTAATTCGTCTTTTAACAGATAGTCGGTGCTGACACCAAAGATTTCAGCAAGACGGAGCACTTTCTGCAAATCCGGCGTGGACTGTGCACTCTCCCATTTGGATACCGCCTGCCGCGAGACGGAAAGTTTCTCCGCCATCTCTTCCTGTGACCATCCATTTTTCTTTCTCTCTTCTGTGATTTTTTCTGCCAAAATCATATTTGTTTTCTCCTGTTTTCCAGCTCTTTTTCAGTAATCTTTTTGCTGCAGCTCACAGCCATTCCATTCATTTCTGTTTTGGAAATGGATTGGCTGTTTCTGCTTCAAATCCTATCATTTTTTTCGGTTGCCTTCTACCAAATCGGGCTGGAAATGTGTCAACTGGCGGTTGCAGATGCTTATTTTTCAAGGATTTCCCGCATCTGCTGCATAATTTTTTTAATTTCATAAACCGATACGCTGTTTACGACTTCAAAATTGATCTGCTTTTCTTTTCCGCTGTATTTCACTTCATACTCTCTGGCTTTTTTTTCGTCATGGTCTTTGTACCGTGCTTTGCCGATCAGATAAGCATCTGAATTGGCCGTCTCGGGGTAGTCCGGGCCTTTTTCCAGTTCAAACAGCTCTTTCTTTTCTTTTAGATTCTTTTCCAGTCTGCTCAATTTTTCCAGAAACACCTGACAGACTTCAGGATAATGTTCTCTGATGTATATCAGATTTTTGTGCAGACATGTTGCGCTTTTTTCCATCAGATGACGTTCTGTTTCGTTCGTCAGATAATCAAACTCTCCCAGCTGTACTTCATCCCCCTGAATGGACCGCGCAAGCTGTTCAAACCAGTACATCTGCCGCGGCATACTGTCCGGGAACATGAAATATGTTGAAAACTCATGATCAATCATCGGCGCCAAACGCAGAATCTTATCGTCTTCACGGCAGACAAATGCGATGTTTTCGTAATGGTAGTTCTGATCGCCTTTCAAAATCGAAACGAGAATCTGCAGTACCAGCTCCTCCGCCATCGCCGGGTGGGTCTGGAAATAGTCGGATTCGAGGATTTCGGTGTAGTCGTAGAACATCTGGCAGTAATTGACGTAGTCATCAATATGGACTTTGTCGTCAGGATATTTTCGAAAGAACTCCAGCAGATTCAGCAGATGTTCTCCTTCCCCGTAAATCATCGGTGAAACTGTTCCATAATCGTAATATTTCTCCACCTCCGCCTCATACCCTTCGCAAAACGCAAGCTGATACTGCGGCGCCGGCATAAAATACGCATCAATCACCCATGACCAGAAAACCTCAGCATAGGCGAACAGCGGCGTAGACAGCGGTTTAGATTTTGTAAGCGGTTTAAAAACAACATCTCCTTCAAAAACCGGAAAATGCTTCTCCCCTTTCACAACCCCCACTGCCTCCGCTTTCAGATTGCCGGAACGGGCAGAATACTTATATTTCTTTGGCAGATAGGATGGTTTCTGTTTCATCTTAATCCTCCTGCAATGCTGCCAGATATCCCAGGATTCGTTCTTTTTTTCTGTCTGACAGATTCCGAAAGCCTTCCAGAATGATTTTTTCTGTTTCATTTCCTGCGCTCATTTCCGGATTTCCCGCATTTCGCTCTGTCTCATTCTCCCCCAGAAGTTCATACGGCGTAACCTTCAGCACTTCGCAGATTTTCAGTATTTTATCCGCCGACGGATTCGTGCCCTTTCTTTTCCAGTCGCTGATGGTGCTCTGGGAAATTCCGGTTTCTTCGGAGAATTCTTTCTGGGTCATGCCGTTTCGAAGAATTAGCTCAAAAATTTTTTCACTGATCATTTTGTATCTCACCTTTTTCACTTAGATTTTGTTTTACTATACCATAAAATTTCCTGCCCGTCATTTCCTCCAATGCTGAAAAAACGCCTCTTCCTGCGCTGTGCGGATTCCGTATTTTCTTCTGGCGATGTAGAATTTTGATTTCCAGCTTGAGGTCTGCACCGGGATTGCGGTGATGTGATGGAGGCGGACGATGTCCATGTAGGGGAGGATAGATATTCCAAAACCATTTTCCACAAGGCCGGTGATGACTTCGATTTCTTCGGCCTCACACACGGATTTTACCTGGATGCCCTGTTCGGCGAAGATCTGCTCTTGGAGGCTGCGGAAGCCGCTCGTCCTGGAAAACATGACCTGCGGATACTTGGCTGCTTCTTTTAGTGTGATGTTCTCTTTCCCCTCCAGCGGATGACCTTCCGGGACGGCGGCCGCGATGTAAGATTCCCGGAGGGGATAATATTCGAGTTCTTCGGATTTCAGCAGTTCTGAACAGAAGCCGATATCGTATTTTCCATCCAGCAGACCCTCCTCGATCTCTGGGGTCAGGCGGTTGTAGATGATAAACGGGAAGGTCGCGCCGAATTCCCGCAGCATATGTGGTATTGTTCCTGCCGCGAGCGGATATACGGTTCCGATCCGCACTGTCTTTTCTTCCGTCCGAAGGCCTGCCGCCCGCTCCTCCATTCGAAGATATGCGTCCAGAATCTCCTCGACATCCTGCATCAATTCTTTTCCGTAGCGGCTCAGGCTCACGTTTCGTCCTTCTTTCTGGAAGAGCGGAACACCGTACTCGTCCTCCAGTGTCTTGATCGCATGGCTGAGCCCCGGCTGGGAAATATTCAGCGCTTTTGCCGCTTTTCCATAGTGCTGCAGTTTTGCCAGCTCTGCAAAATATTTTAAATACTCGATATTCATAGATAGCCTCTTTTCCTGTTCTGCATCTATCATACCACTTTTCATTTAATTTTAGAATTAATTCATTCAAAATAATCATTTGTTTTTATCGGTTTCTGTGTCTATAATAAGCATAGTTTCAAGACCTTAACGTAATTTCATTCTCAGGAAAGAAGGATTTTTACTCATGAATACCAGAAAATTTCATCTTCCAGGCGAAGCGGCGCTTCTGATCGTGCTTCTGATCAACCCTCTTGCCATTGATCTGATGTCAAAAAGCGTATTTGGAATTTCAACAATTTCCTCCGTGCCGCTCATCCTCAGCACAGCGTTTCCAGTTTTCAGTTTCGGAACGTGGAACTATATCTTTCAAACGCTGCTTGTCATCACCCTGATGGTCCTGAAGCGTTCGTTCTGTCCCGGCTATCTGTTTTCTTTTGTTGTCGGCATCGGATTCGGAAAAATGATCGATGTACACAATACCTGGGTTACCCTGCTGCCAAATGTTCTGTCGCTGAATGTGGTCTGCTTTTTCACCGGATTTCTTCTGATGTGCTTCGGCATCTGCCTCGCCAACAACTGCCTGCTGCCGATTGTCCCGACCGATATTTTTCCGCGGGATCTGTCGGAACTTCTGCATAAAAAGTATAACCAGATCAAGACAACCTTTGATCTCACCTGTCTGACAACGACCGTAATCCTGTCCCTTGTAATCCTTCACCATCTTTATGGAATCGGCATCGGAACTTTCTTCTGTGCTTTTATGACGGGACGAACCGTATCTCTGGTTCAAAAATTCATTGGAAATCATGTAGAATTTTACCGTCTGATGAAAAAAGAAATGGTAATGCCTGGGAAAAAGATGCGCCATGCATAAAAAAACTGCCCGAATTCCAGTTTTTCTGTTGAAATTCGGGCAGTTTTTTATGCGTTCTGCTCCGCTTCTACTTCCCGGTTGATCTCTTCCTCGCTGTCAGCCATGGCCTGCATTGTCATAGTCAGCAGTTTTTCCAGCGGCCAGCCAAGCTGCTCGGCGCCCCGCTCAATGACTTCCCGCGAACATCCAGCCGCAAAGCCTTTGCTCTTATATTTTTTCTTCAGGGATTTCAGTTCCATATCTTTTGTACTCTTCGAAGGCCGCATCAGCGCAGCCGCCCAGATCAGGCCTGTCAGCTCATCTGCGGCAAACAGCACCTTTTCCATCTCGTGAACCGGCTCCACATCCAGCGTCACGCCGCACTCGATGGTAATGCCGTATCCGTGTGATACAACACCATGAATGATATCCTCCGATACGCCGCCTTCCCGCAGAAGCTCCGGCGCTTTCAGGCAGTGTTCTGCCGGATACAGTTCAAAGTCAATGTCATGCAGCAAACCTACAATACCCCAGTGCTCCTCCTCAGCGTCGTAGCCCAGCTCCCGCGCGTACCATTTCATCACGGCCTCTACGGTCAGTGCGTGCTGAATATGAAAGGGATCCTGATTGTACTTTTTTAATAAGGCAAATGCCTCTTCTCTGGAAATATCGCTCATGCTTCATCGTCTCCTTGTACTCCCTCCGAAAGGCCTGGCGGCTGTCGGAGTGGTTTCTTCTAATTCTGTATTTCATTCATCATATGCTTGTATTCCCACTTTGTCAATAGGATTAATATGCAATGAATTTCCTGTTACATAAAAAGGCACTAACGTGCCAAAGATGCGCACTCGCGCGAAGATGTAGATTGTCGCAAGCGACCGCGCGAGGCGCGAGAATGTGCCAAGGCACATTCTTTTTTACACAACCGCGCG
>ENA-OROD01001953-OROD01001953.1-human-gut-metagenome-genome-assembly--contig:-NODE-1953-length-15489-cov-2.717053_pt1 | contig 15489 bp, 12 predicted proteins | sample MGYA00242123_ERZ509038 | MGnify/ENA primary metagenome ERZ509038 (study PRJEB26280, sample SAMEA2338719) | human gut metagenome | biome: human gut; feature: human-associated habitat; material: faeces... | reverse complement strand
TGCTTTATTTATATTATTAATAATTTATTTTTTTCCAAATAATGATACCATTATTAAAGAACATTTAAACTATATAAAAAGAGATGAAATGCCAATATTTTTAATTGATAACTCAAATTATGTAGCTAGAACTAGTATAGTTAAATCAAGTAAAAATATAAATGAACAAATAAAAGAAATTATAGAAACACTAACAAAGAATTCTAAAAAATCGAGTTACATTAGAGATGGATTTAAGCCAATTATTCCTCAAAACACCAAAGTAATTGATGTTTTACTTGATAACGAAATATTAACAATAAATTTTAGTAAAGAATTACTTAACATCGATAAAGACAATGAAGAAAAAATGATTGAAGCAATAATTTATTCTTTAACAGAAATAAAAGAGATTAAAAAAATTAAAATTTTAGTGGAAAATAATCCATTAACAAAATTACCAAACTCACAAAAAAAACTACCAGATTATTTAGATAAAAACTATGGTATTAACAAGATCTATAATCTAGATTCAATAAAAGAATCAACAAAAACTACAATTTATTACTTAAGCAAGTTTCAAGATTATCATTATTTTGTACCTGTTACAAAAATAAATAATGAAAAAACAGAAAAAGTTGAAATAATCATCAAAGAATTAAAAAGTACTCCAATATATCAAACAAATTTAATAAGTTATCTAGCAGCATCTGCTAATATTACAAATTATGAGTTACTTGAAAATGGCATTAAATTATCATTTAACAATTATCTTATTGCCAATATAAAAGAGGAAGAAGCACTAGAAGAAGTTAAATACTCGATTGCTCTATCTTTACGAGACACTTATGGGATTAATGAAGTTATATTTAGTATTCCCAATAATGAAAACACAAAAATTAATGTATAAAATAGTATTTTTAATTAAAAAGGGCTTGCATTACCCTTTTTTTTATACTATAATTAATTTGTGTTCAAAAAAAACGTCCTGGTAGCTCAGCTGGATAGAGCAATCGCCTTCTAAGCGATCGGTCGTGAGTTCGAATCTCGCCCAGGACACCAAATAAAAAAATTAAGCCTTTAAAAGGCTTTTTTTGTTTACTTATTTTTTAATTTTAAAATTTTTAAACATCTATCATTTTTGTTTTGCATTTTTTGAAGCATACCAAACAACTCAGTTTTAGTAACTCTTGATTCATAAACACTTTCTAAAGATAAAAGCATTTGTTTTAACATATCAAATCTTATAACATCTATTAAATTATCATTTAAATTGCCCATTGAATCCAATCTAGCCCTCAACATATTCATAGTAGATTTAGTATTTACCATAAGTTTTTTTAATACTTCCAAATCCAAATCTCTAACAGAATCATAATCTACAATCCAATCTATTTTCTTAAAAAACTCTATATCTTTTTCATCAGTAAATTCTAAAAAAACATCCTTTTCAATACCCAATAATATTAAATTACTTTCTCTACCACCAAAAACAGATTCGGGAACTTGATATTGTGATTTTCTAAGAATCAATAAATCGTTTTTATTTACATATAACTTTCCATCTTTAAATACTTTCATCTATATTCCCTCTTTTTTACAAAATTTCGTGTCTTTTTTATTATACACTATTTCAATTAAAAAGCTAGCTTTTTTTAAGCTAACTTTTATTTACCACAAGAACAAGTTTTAAAAGTATGTTTTACTCTATCATGTTCTTCAGCCTTTTTACCATTGTTAAATCTTTCTACTGTACCAACCAAATAACCTGTAATTCTTCTAATTCTTTCGAATTCTACTCCTTCTCCTGTTACTTTTTTTGATTTTACTTCTTCTTCAAATTTTTCCATACTACTCTACCTATTCCTTTCCATCTAATCTTTTAAGTAAATCAACACTAACTGGTTCTCCAGTTTTTCTACCACATCTTGGACATACATCCTTTATTATACCAACATATCCACAAACTGGATCTCTATCTACTGGATGGTTAATCGCACCATAACCAATATCACTTTCTTTCATTATTCTAACAACACTTTCAAATGCTTCTAAGTTATCTGATGGATCTCCATCAAGTTCAATATAACTTATATGTCCTGCATTTGTAAATTTATGATACTTTCCTTCAATTCTTAGTTTATCCGCAATTGAAATATTATAATAAACTGGAACATGGAATGAGTTTGTATAATAAGCTCTATCTGTTACCCCGGGAATCTTACCAAAAATATCTCTATCAATATTAACAAATCTTCCTGATAATCCTTCGGCAGGTGTAGCTAAACATGTAAAGTTTAAATTATATTTTTTACTATACTCATCACATTTTTCTCTCATATGACCAATAATTTTAAGACCTAATTTTTGAGCTTCTTCAGACTCTCCATGATGTTTACCAATTAAAGCCTTCAAACATTCAGCTAGTCCAATAAATCCAATTGAAAGAGTACCATGTTTTAACACTTTCTTTAATTTATCATTTGGTTTTAATTTATCGCTATCAAGCCATACCCCTTGCCCCATTAAGAATGGAAAGTTATAAACTCTTTTATTACATTGAATATCATATCTTTCAAGCAATTGATCTTTTACAAGTTCCATCATATCATCAAGTTCTTCATAAAAACCTTTCATATCAGCTTTATCTAAAGCATTTTTACCAACAATTCCATGTTTAATACCAATTCTTGGTAAATTAATTGATGTAAATGAAAGATTTCCTCTTCCTGGTGTAATTTCTTTATCCGGATCTACAACATTACCAATAACTCTTGTACGGCATCCCATATAACCTACTTCAGTACGATAATCTCCAGCTTTATAATATGGTTTATTAAATGAACTATCCAAGAAAGACCAATTTGGAAATAACCTTTTCGCAGATACTCTTAAACTTAATTTAAATAAATCATAATTAGGATCCCCTGGATTATAATTAACACCTTCTTTTACTTTAAATATAGATATTGGAAATATTGGTTTTTCCCCTTGACCTAATCCAGCTTCACTAGCAAGCATATAATTTTTAGTAACCATTCTACCTTCACTAGATATATCAGTACCAAAATTTATTGATGAAAATGGTACTTGAGCTCCTGCTCTTGAATGCATTGTATTTAAATTATGAACAAAAGCCTCCATTGCTTGATATGTTCTTTTATCTGTTTTTTCTAACGATTTTTTAATTGCCATAATTGGATTTAATCCTCTAATTAAATTCTTTATTTCTCTGGCTGTTCTTTCTTCCCAATTTATTTTAGCAATTTCTTTTTCAATACTAGAAATATTTATAAAATCATTTAAATCTTCTAAATCAATATAATCTTTAATTGTAGTCTTTAACATCTTTTTAAAGGTTTTTAAAACCCCAGGTGCTAAATAATAATCAAATGCTGGAATACTTTGCCCACCATGTTGATCATTTTGATTTGATTGGATCGCTATAGCTGCTAAAGCTGAATAACTCATAATATCATTTGGTTCTCTTAAATGTCCATGCCCAGTTGAAAAACCATTTTTAAATAATTTATCTAAATCTATTTGCATACAAGTTGTAGTACCCATTGCTTCAAAATCCATATCATGAATATGAATATAGCCTTCATCATGAGCATCAGCAAATTTTTTCTTCATTAAATACGCTTTTGCAAATTCTCTTGATACATTAGAACCAAATTGTAACATTGTACCCATTGCTGAATTTCCATCTATATTACCATTTTCTCTTTTTGCATCATCCTCTGCCGCACTTTTAAGCGCTAAGCCCTCCAATGTTTTTAAAAACTTATGACTTCTTTTATCATCAGTAAAAGTTTCTCTTGCTTTACTTCTATTTTCTCTATAATTAGCAAAATTTTCTAATACATCATCATATTTATCTTTTTTTAATGTTTCTTCTATAATATCTTGAATATCTTCTATTTTAATACTTGCTTTATCAAAATAGTCTTTTTCTATTTTCTTAATAACGTGACCATATACTTTTTGAATATCATTTGATGAATATTTTAATATTTCATCATCATCTTCATTCACAATTTTTATACTGTCAAACCCTTTTTTAATTGCCATAGCAATCTTAGTTCCATTAAAACTAACCTTAGAACCATTTCTTTTTACTACTTTAATTGTCTCAAAAAATTCTTCTTCCTTATTTGGCATATACTACTACCTTCCTTTCACAATTTCATTATATTATGTATCAAGATAATTGTCTACAAAATTTTCGTTTTTCTTTTTTTAGAATTTTCTAAAAATGTCAATTTTACCCCATTTTTTCGTTGTTCGTATTTTTTAACAATATTACGCAAACATAGATAAACTCTAACAAAAAAGCATTTATTTCAATTTTTATAAAATTTTGACATTTCTTTACTTTTTTGCATTTTTCATTTTCAAAGATTTTACATTTTAAACATTTACGCACAAAAAATCTTAACTACTATCTTTAATTTTTCCTTAAATTTTGCGTTATTACTTGCACATTTTTTGATCTTTGCTATAATAAGATTATAAAAAAGGAGAAATATTATGTTTAATAATAAAAAAGTTCACTTAATAGGTATCGGTGGCATAAGTATGAGCAGTATTGCCCTTATGCTTTTAAATATGAATGCTTCTGTTTCTGGAAGCGATATTCAAGAATCTGCTTTAACAAAAAAACTAGAAGAAAAAGGCATCATAATAAAATATGGCCATCATCCTGAGATGGTTAAGGATGCTGACATTATAGTTTACACTGCAGCTATTTGCAAAGATGATCCAGAAAGAATAGCAATTAAAAATGAAAACAAAGAAAACTATGAACGTGCTGAATTTCTTGGTATAATGATGAAAGAATTTAAAAATTCATTATGTGTGTCAGGAACTCACGGCAAAAGCACCACTACAGGTATGCTAAGTTTAATTTTTCTAGAAGCAAATTTAAATCCAACCATCCAAGTTGGAGCAATTCTACCAGAAATAAATGGTAATACCCATCTAGGTAATCATAACTATTTTATTATGGAAGCATGTGAATATGTTGATTCATTTCTTCACTTTCATCCAACAAGTGCTATCATAACTAACATTGATAATGACCATTTAGATTATTTCAAAAATTTAGATAATATAAAAAAATCATTCTATAAATATGTTAGTTTACTTCCCCAAAATGGTTATTTAGTAAAAAACAATGATGATGGAAATTCAAGTGAATTAGATAAATACACAAAAGCAACAGTTATTACATATGGTATTAATAATAATGCAAATTATGTAGCTAAAAACATTACTTGTAATGATCTTGGACATTATTCTTATGATCTTTATTTAAACGATGAATTTTTAACAAGCATTAATTTAAATATAAATGGTAAACATAACATTTATAATTCACTTGCGGCTTTTGCATTATCTCATCAATATATTAAAGATATAAACATTATTAAAAATGCTTTAGAAAAATATCATGGTGTTGGAAGAAGATTTGAATTTCTAGGAACTTATAAGGATGCTTTAATTTATGATGATTATGCTCACCATCCATCTGAAATAAAAACAACTCTAGAAAGTGTTAAAGGCGTTAAACATAATGAATCATGGGCAATATTTCAATCACATACTTATTCAAGAACCGCAGAACATCTAGATGCATTCGCCGATGTTTTAAGTAAATTTGACCATATTATTATTGCCAAAATATTCCCAGCTCGTGAAGTAAATATTTACAATATCAGTGAAGATATGTTAGTTGACAAAATTAAAGAAAAGAATCCTAATGTTTGTTATATTGAAGATTTTAATAAAATAATAGAATATTTAGATAAAAACATTAAACCAAATGATTTAGTAATATCTATCGGAGCTGGTCCAATAAATACTAATGTTACAAAAAAACTTATAGAAAAATAAATCTATAAGTTTTTTAATTCGTTTCTATAATTTTCTAATACCTCAATTATTTCTAATCTACTTTTACATCTACAAACTTGATTCTTTACTTCTTTATTTTCAGGTAGACCTTTTAAATAATTAAGTAAATGATTTCTTATTTCTAAAACTGCTTGTTTTTCAGTTTTATCTTCACATAACTTATTCAAATGATATTCCATCATATCAATTTTTTCATTATAATCAATTACTTCAGGTAACTTACCACTTTCTAAGTATTCTACACATTCTTTTATTAACCAAGGATTACCAAGTAAACCTCGACCAATCATAACAGCACTACATCCAGTTTCATCAAGCATTTTCTTAGCATCATAACAAGATACTACATCACCATTACCAATAACAGGTATATCTACAGCATTAACAACTTCTTTAATAATATTCCAATCAGCCTTACCAGCATACCCTTGGGCCCTAGTTCGAGCATGCACAGTAATTGCACTTGCTCCATTTGCTTCAGCTATTTTAGCTATTTCTACTGCATTTATAGAACTTTGATCCCAACCACTTCTAATTTTAACAGTAACTGGAACATTTACAGATCCAACAACAGCCTTAATTATTTCTCCAACCTTTTCAGGATTTTTAAGTAAAGCACTACCCGCTTGATTTTTAACAGCAACTTTTGGAACAGGACACCCCATATTAATATCTATAATATCTGGTTTCATTTTCTCTTCAACTATTTTTGCTGCTTCCACAAATGATTTTACATCACTACCAAATATTTGTTGACTTATTGGTCTTTCATCATCATTCATTCTTAAAAGTTCAAAAGTTTTTTCATTACCATAAGTAATAGCTTTATCACTAACCATTTCTGCTACAACTAGTGATGCTCCCATAGATTTACATATTCTTCTAAAAGTCATATTACTTATTCCTGCCATCGGCGCAACCACTATTTTTCCATTAATTTCTACATTTTTAATTTTCCACATAAATCCCCCATAAATTATTTTCGTAAAATACCAACATCTCCAGAGTTAAGTAAAAATGCATTAGCATCATCAGTATCTAAATGAGCCTCAAAATACCCATCTTCACTTACTTTTGCTTTAACTAATATTGCTCCAGGTTTTACGCCATTTATTTCTAAATATAAATCTTCCCCATCAAAAACTTTATACTTTTTGGCATCTTCCGGACTAAAATGAACATGTCTATCTGCTATTACAGCAAAATTTCCACTAATACTTCCATTATCAGTTTTAATCGTTATATAACCAGCACCATCTAAATTACCACTTTTTCTAACCGGTAACTTAAGACCTAATTTTCTTGCATCACTATGAGACACTTCCACTTGATTATACTTCCTTGCAGGTCCTATAACTCTTACATTTTCTATTACCCCTTCACTAGTTTCTAATGTTACAGTTTCAATTGATGCAAATTGACCAACTTGATTTAAATTATTTCTAACATGTAATTCATGCCCAAACAACTTATTTATTGCCTCACTTGTTAAATGAACATGTCTTCCACTTATCATTATATTAACTTTTTCTTCTAAATCAAACTTCATAAAGAATTACCTCACAATTAATAACTTTTCCTTTTTCTAATACCACTTTTATAATATCTACATCACTTAAATTATCATCTATTATTACTCTTTCATTAAAACTTAAAACTAATCTATCATCTAAATTATACCCATGTTCTAGTTTATCTAGTAAATAACCAGTTATAGCACTCTTTTGAGTAAAAATAACTATATTCTTATTACCATTTTTCTTTATTATTCTATCAATTGCAATATTCATTCTTTTATTTACATCATTTAAACTTTCTCCACGATTAAATTTAAAATCAAAGTCTCTTTCTTGCATAAATCTAAGCATTTTAATATTTCTTCTACCTAAATCTCCAATTCTTAAATCATTCAAAAAAGAATTAATATTTACATCTATATTTTTATAACTTGCATAATATTTAGCAGTACCAATACTCGATGCATAACTTGATGAATAAACTATACTTGCATCAATTTTTTTAACAAGCTTCACACTTGCTTTTTCTCCTTCAATTGAAAGAGGTCTATTAATTCTTTTTTCTTCTAACCCTTCATCAGTTTCATATAATATATTATCAACCACCAAATTATTACTAACCAAATATAATGTCATTATATATCACCATAATAATTTTATCAAATTAATTTAAAGTTGACAATATGCACAAATTGAACTATATTTAAAATATGAGGATAGATTTATGAAAAATATGTTAATTGAAATTTTTAAACCAACACCTATTGAACTTACACTTGAAGAACTTGAAAAAAAGTTATATGGAAGAATAATTGCGGGGAAGACTAAAGAAAATATTTTAAATGATTTAAAGTTATTAGAATTAGAAGGAAAAATATTTTATGATGCTAGAAATAACACATACAAGACATTTCCCTCTAATTTTTTTATTACTAAAGTTACATCTGTAAAAGATAATGAATTTTATTTTAAAATTAATACCAAAGAATACAATTTGCCCAATAAAAACAGTCTAAAAAAGAAAGATACCATAATTTTAGAAAAAGTTAATAATAGATTTAAATTTATAAAAGCAATACCAAATATTGAGCTTGAAAAAAGTAATGATTATGATACAATTGCGGATTTATTTGATGCATACAATAAAAGTTATTCATTGAATACTCTAGCCAAAATCATAAAAACTGATGATTTAACAGCATTACAAAATACATTAACATCTTTAGAAGAACAAGGAAAAGTTTACTTTAATGAAGATGAAAATAAATATCAACCATTTCCTAAACAATACAAAATTGTTACCATTGAAACTGGCAAAAAAGGATTTTACTATGTCAGAAACAAAGATAGTATATATCCTCTTAAAGATGAAGAAACTATAGGTATATTACCATTTGATAAAGTTATATTAGAAAAAACTAAAGATGGATTTTCTATCATAAAAGTGTTGAAAAGAAATAATCCTAATATTATCTGTGAAGTAACAGAAAAAGGCATCAGAGTTGTTGGAAATAACAATATAAAAGTTAGATGTAATGAAAAAGAATTTAAAGAATTAAAATTACCTGCGGGAACTAGAATACTTGTTAAAATTGGAACTAAAGAAACAAATAAAGTTTATGATGTATCATTTATGGAAGTAACTGGACATAAAAATGATTTAACTAGTGAACTTGAAGCAATAGCCCGCAACAATGGATTTATTACAAGATATACAAAAGAAGAATTAGAACAAATAAATTCTATTCCTAAAGAGGTTTTTGAAGAAGATAAAATTGGTAGAATTGATTTAACAAATGAAACTATATTTACAATTGATGGAGCTAACACCAAAGATATGGATGATGCTGTTGGTATTACAAAAACTAAAGATAACAAATATATTTTGACAGTACCAATTGCTCATGTATCACATTATATACCATATAATTCTCCATTATGGATTAGAGCCTCTAAAAACACAACCAGCCTTTATCTTGCTAACCACGTACTTCACATGTTACACCCATTTATTTCAAACGGAATTTGTTCTTTAAACCCTAACGTTGAAAGACTAGCTAAAACCTACAGAATGACTATTAATGAAAATGGTTATGTTGAAAATTTAGAAATATTTGATAGTGTTATTAAATCTAAAAAGAAAATGACTTATGAAGACGTTAATCAAATATTTTATGAAAACACAGTACCTGAAGGTTATGAACCGTTTTTAAAAGATTTATCTTTATTACAAGAATTATCTCACATTATTGAAAACAGAAGAATAAAAAATGGTTCATTAGAATTTGATTCTAAAGAAATAGAATTTCTAGAAACAGAAGACAGTCTTAATTTATCAGCAAAGACTCAAAAAGAAGCTGAAAAAATAATTGCAAATTGTATGATTATTACCAATGAAGCTATCGCAGATTATACTCTTAATTTATGTCTTATTTCCATTTATAGAAACCATGAAATACCAATGGATGAAAAATTACGAGTTACTTTAAAATTAATTAAGTCAATTGGTTATAAAATAGAATGCTTAAAAGATACAACAGACCCACATGTTTTACAAAAAATTATTAATTCATTAAGCACTAAAGAAGAATTTTTCATTTTATCTTCTCTACTTTTAAGAAGTATGCAAAAAGCATATTACAGTACAAATAATCGAGGTCATTATGGCCTTGCTTTAGATGGTTATTCTCAAGTAACATCACCAATAAGAAGATTTATGGATCTAATCATTGAATACATATTAGATAATATTGAAAATATGCTTGATCCATCATTTGATGTAGAGAACTTTAAAAATGAACTTGAAGAATATGCTAAAAGAGCATCAATTATGGAAAGATGCGCAGATAAAGCAGAATATGAAGCTAATAAACTTTATATGGTTAAATATGTTAAAGAACATTTCGATGAAACATTCGAAGGATTTATTCAAGATATCACTCCACATGGATTAATTATAAAAACCAAAGAATTAATCGAAGGTATTATTTTCTTTGAAGATTTAGATGATGGACTATACACTTATAATAAGGAGTGTAGATGGTTAGAACATAAAAACAATAACAAAAAGATTATGATTGGTTCAAAAATTTTATTAACGCCAAAAGAACTAGATGAAGAATTTAGAGTAATTTACTTTAATGGTAACTCAAATACTTTAATAAAAGAACAAACACTAAAACGAAAAAAAGACTAAAAAATATATTGTTATTAGTAAATACCTAAATACTAAAGATCCTTGGATAATTGTAACTAATAAAGATGTTGAACATGCCATTCAAAATTATTCTCATCATTTCGTTTTTATTGAATGTGTTTTTAAAAATAAAAAAAGTAATGGATTATATTTAGAAGCTATTAACAACGCTAGTGAGAAATCTTATAATACTATGTACACAATGGCTTGTACTGTTGTGCTTTTTCTAACAATTATTGGTGCTGATTATTCTAAAAATACCAAATGTTATAGGAATGAAAAAATAGTTACTCATAAAGTATACAAAAATAAAGGTAAAGTAAGGGTTATGTCATTATTTAGAATTGGTTTAACACTATTTCATCGAGCCATAAATTCAACAAAATATATCAGATTACCAATAAGATTTATTTTATATGACATGTAATTTATTATATTTTTTTACTTTGACATTTCTATCAGTTTTTATTTTAACATTTATAAAAATCTTTTTTGCATGGAATCAATTATTCTTAACCTAAAAAGTATGTGTAACAATGTGGTTTATCAACTGTTTTTTATATTTTATAGCCACATCACAATACAAAAAATGAGGTAATTCGTTCAATACTGGTCGAACTTTTTACCTCATTTTACTAAGGTTTCACCTATGCTTTTTCAAAACTGTCCGTCAATCAGTTATAATTATTGGATCTGATTGACTACCAGAACCAGATTTATAGGTAATGGAAGACTCAAGATTGAAAGTAGGTCGAACTGCAAGAATTTCTTCAGCTCCTACTCCTTCAACACCTGCAATACCACTCGCAAAGAAAACCATGTCTGGGCGATCCGATCTACGAGTAATTGTCCATTCCCAACACCCCATATACATCCAATTTATTGTTCTTATTGATGTTCCATTGGCATCATTTCCGTGATAATTAACTAAAGTTGTAGTCCATGCACTTGGACTTGCTGCAAATCCATAATCTGATACATACATTAAACCTATTTTGGCTTTATATTCTGTTTCTCCAGTTGTCGAAAATTGCCCCGGAATAGGATTCATTAATTCACTTTGATACACTACAGATGGAATTCCATTGCTTATTTTTGCCCGTGTATTTCCTCCAACTTTCCATGTTGTTGTTGCTATTTTGTTTGCCCACCCAGTACCTATATTATTTACAAAGTTTGTGTTTAGATTTATTTTATTTAAATTGCTTTCACTCCATGTGTTATAAAAGTTTCCATTATATAGCTTCCAATAGTATGTATTTATTATTTCTAAATATCCTATATAATATGTTTTGTTTACTGAGTCATCATCTGAACTTGCTCCATCAGTTCCCAATAAGTCACTTGTTGCATAATCATATTTGATTAACTTTACTTTATCATCTATTACTCCAATTATGCGATATAGATTGTCAGTTGGACATGGACTTGTTGTTGACCCAAAGCACACAAAGTTATTTACCTCATCACTTGGACCTGCATATCTATAAGAGTTGTCCCCTGCTCCATATTCTAGTGTATTATCATGGTAATATATTTTAGATAATGGTGATACACTTTTTTGAGATAAAGATACAATACAATCTTTTAAATTATCTCCATCAGAACAAACATCCGTTATACTAGATAAAAATTCTTCTTTTTTTTGAAGATATATATTAATATTTATATTAGCATTTTCATTCACAGATTGATCAGTTGCTAAATTAACAAAAGTCAAGGTAAATGTCCATGTATGTGTTGTACCTGTCGTAGATGAATTTGTACTTATCGGATAATCAGTTTTAATATTAAATAAACCAGTTTTACCAGTAACATCAAAACCAGATACACCTCCAGATGTAACATAAGACAAACCATCTACACCAGATGTAACATCATTACCATTTTCATCTTTTATAGTAAGTATTACCTCTGCAGTTTCATTAGTTGTAGAATAAGCAAATGTATTACTATTAATAACTACCCCAACATAATATGTAGCACTTGCTTGATTAGTTTTTGTTGATGCAATTAACTTAACTTTTGGATTAGTTGTGGCAGTCAAATTAGATCCTCCGGTAGCAAAATTATCAGTTGTTGCACTTAAACTCAAAGTATTACCTTTAGAAAAAATTAAAGTATCACCAGAAGCAGTGACTTCACCCTTACCTTCTAAATCGGCCCCAATCGTAGGTCCTAAATAAGAATATGTAAATTTACCTACTAATAAAGCTAAAACTAAAAGTATTAAAATAAATATAAAAATTAAAGATAACTTACGTCCATTTATTTTTTCCATTTAAATCACCTATTCTTAGATAATTATAACATTTATTTTTATTAATATAAAGTTTTTTCTTTAATATTTACAAAAAATATGTTAGAATAACATCTTACAAAGGGGGACAACATGGAAAACTGTTTTAAAAATGAATTAAAAGACAAACAAAAAGAGTTAGAAAGATTACTACCCACTGCAAGTAAAAGTGATAAAAAGATTATTTTAGAAACTTTAGATGAAATAGCAATTAATTTATGCAAAGAAAGAATACCAGGAAGTATTGATATATTATTAGAACAAGATTATCAAGAACTAATACAATCAAAATTTCTATGGAATCAAATAGAAAAAATATCAAAAATAAAAACAAGAGCTCAAGAAATTGAAGAAAAACAATTTAATTTAGCACCTCAAAATATGCAATTTAATTTAAAAGATATCATAGATATATTACATGACTTTTTTAAAAAAGCTACAAACAAAGAAACATATGAAATATTTCAAAAGATATATAATGAAAATAAAAAATCTATTAGATTTATAAATGCTAATAATCCAGACTATACCGGAGAATTAATATACCTTGAGTACTTTCACAAATTCTATATAATGGCATGCAAGCAAAATGAACTTGAAGATATAATGACTTTTGCTCATGAATTTGGCCATGCCATTCAATTTTTTTGCAACTTTAATTCTAGTTTATATAAAGAACTTAATATATACATTGAAATTATAAGTATCTTTTTTGAACTTATTTGTAATGAATATTTCCAAAACATTAATAAAAAAGAATCAATAATAACTGGATATAATACTTTAAATAAACATCTTAATTCTTCAATAACATTAAATAGTGAATTAACACTTCTTAGGGCAGTTCAAATAAATTCAAATGAAAAAATAACAAACTTAAGAGAAAATATTGATGAATTAATAGATACATTAAGTAAAGAAGACATAGAAAGCATGATGAGGCTAAGGCCAGCCACAAATTATATTTATGTCATAGCATTTAATATTGCCACTAATCTATTTATGATTTATAAAAGAAATCCGGACTATGCCTTTTATTTAGTATATAAAATCATTAATTTAGATTTAAATATGAATAAAGAAGAATATTTTAAACAATTACAATGTTTAGATATAACAAATATAAAGAATACAAAAGAATATAACGAACTTATTTTATCAAGATGTCGTAGTATTCAAAAATAAATATAAAACACCAGTCTTTTACTGGTGTTTTATATTTATTTTTTAAAAAGGCATATTCCCACTAGACATTTTTTTCATCATGTCTTTCATCATTTCAAATTGTTTTAAAAGTCTATTAACTTCCTCAACACTTCTACCACTTCCCTTTGCTATTCTTTGTTTACGAGAAGATTTCAATATTTCTGGTTTTCTTCTTTCTTCCGGAGTCATAGATTGAAGAATTGCTTCAACATGTGCTAAATCTTTTGGATCTATTGATATATTATTAAGTCCCATTTTTCTAGCTTGAGGTAACATTTTCAAAATATTTTCTAATGGCCCAAGTTTCTTTATTTGCTTTAAGTTACTTAAAAAATCATTTAAATCATAAGTACCTTTCTTCATTTTTTTAGCTTGTTCTTTTGCAACATCCTCATCAATGACATCTTCTACTTTACTTACTATTTCTAGAATATCCCCCATATCAAGTATTCTTTCAGCCATTCTATCTGGATAAAATTCACTTAATCCATCCATTTTTTCACTTGTACCCACAAACTTAATTGGAATATGTGTTAAATGTCTTACTGATAAAGCAACTCCACCTTTAGTATTTCCATCTAACTTAGTTAAAATACATCCAGTTAAATCTAAAGCACTATTAAAACCTGTAATAACATTAATAGCATCTTGCCCCATAGAACCATCAATAACTAAGATTTTTTCATGTGGATGTACAGCCTCATCAACATCTTTTAATTCTTGCATTAAAGCTTCATCTATTTGAAGTCTACCTGCTGTATCTATAATTATATAATCATTATTATTTTCTTTAGCAAATTCTATTGCATCACTAACTATTTTAGTAACATTACCATCTTTACTAAATACATCAATATTTAATTCTTTTCCTAATGTTTTTAATTGATCTATTGCGGCTGGTCTATAAATATCTGCAGCAACTAGTAATGGTTTCTTATTATATTTTTTTCTTAAATAATTTGCAAGTTTTCCTGCAGTTGTAGTTTTACCACTACCTTGAAGTCCTACAAGCATTAAAATTGTGGGTTTTTTATTTACTTCTAAAGAAACATAATCTCCCCCAAGTAATGAAACTAATTCATCTTTTACAATTTTTAAGAAAACTTCATCAGGTTTTAAACTTTTCCCAACTTCAGCATCTAAGGCCTTAGCTTTAACATCAGCCACAAATTCTTTAACAACTTGATAGTTAACATCAGCCTCAAGTAACGCTATTCTAATTTCTCTAGTTGCATCTCCAATATTATCTTCAGTAATTTTTCCCATACCTCTAATATTCTTTAATGCATTACTTATTCTATCTCCCATATATTCAAACATAATTATCTACTCCTTTGATGTATACAAAAATATTACTATAAATTCCTAACAAA
>ENA-OROD01001952-OROD01001952.1-human-gut-metagenome-genome-assembly--contig:-NODE-1952-length-15492-cov-5.163244_pt1 | contig 15492 bp, 15 predicted proteins | sample MGYA00242123_ERZ509038 | MGnify/ENA primary metagenome ERZ509038 (study PRJEB26280, sample SAMEA2338719) | human gut metagenome | biome: human gut; feature: human-associated habitat; material: faeces... | reverse complement strand
AAGATCCTTGGAAATGGCGAGCTTACAAAGAAGCTCACAGTACAGGCAAATGCTTTCTCCGAGGGAGCAAAAGCAAAAATTGAGGCTCTTGGTGGAAAAGCAGAGGTGATCTAATGTTCAAAACATTACAGAACGCATTTAAGATCAAGGATATCCGACAGAAGCTGATTTATACCTTTCTGATGCTTGTGGTTGTCAGACTTGGTTCTCAGCTGCCGGTTCCGGGCGTGAATCGCACCTTTTTTGCGAACTGGCTTGCAGCTCAGACCGGTGATGCATTCAATCTTCTGGATGCTTTCACCGGCGGCTCTCTGGCCAGCATGTCCATTTTTGCGTTAGGAATCAACCCGTACATTACATCTTCCATTATCATCCAGCTCCTTACCATCGCAATTCCCAAGCTTGAGGAAATGCAGAAGGATGGCGAGGACGGACGGAAGAAGCTTCAGAATATCACCCGTTACGTAACTGTAGCGCTGGCTCTCATCGAGGGTATTGCCATGACCGTAGGTTTTGGTAATCAGGGTCTTCTGGAGAACGCGACCTGGTACAACATGGCTGTTGTAGTGGTTGCGCTGACAGCCGGTTCCGCATTCTTAATGTGGGTCGGTGAGCGTATCAACCAGAACGGTGTAGGAAACGGTATCTCTATCGTCCTCCTGATCAACATCGTATCCCGTATGCCGGATGACTTTGTAACGCTGTATACAAAGTTTATGAGTGGCAAGAGCGTGGCTATGGCAGTTCTGGCAGCTTTGATTATCATCGCTGTCATCATTGTAACAGTCGTATTCGTTATCATTCTTCAAGACGGAGAGCGCAGAATCCCCGTTCAGTACAGCAAAAAGCTTCAGGGCAGAAAGGTGATTGGCGGACAGAGCACCAACATTCCGATGAAGGTCAACACCGCAGGAGTTATTCCGGTCATCTTCGCTTCATCCCTGATGTCATTCCCGGGTATCATTCTTGCTCTTCTGGGTAAGAGTGCAGGAACCGGAATCGGTGGCAAGATTATCACCGGCTTAAGTTCCAGCAGCTGGTGTAATCCTCAGCAGCCCATCTATTCGCTGGGATTGCTGCTTTACATCGTATTGGTAGTCTTCTTTGCTTACTTCTATACATCCATTACCTTCAACCCGTTGGAGATTGCGGATAACATGAAGAAGCAGGGTGGCTTCATCCCCGGCATCCGTCCGGGCAAGCCGACCGGCGACTATCTTGCAAAGATCAGCGGCCGTCTGACCCTGTTCGGGTCCCTGTTCCTTGCGGTCATCGCGATTCTGCCGACCATTGCGCTCCATTCGCTCGGCCAGACCACAGCGTTCGGCGCAACGAGCATCCTCATCATGGTCAGCGTTGCGATCGAGACGACCGATCAGCTGGAAAGCCACATGCTTATGCGGCACTACAAGGGCTTCCTTAACTAAACTGGGAGTTTGCAATGAAGCTGATCTTTCTTGGCCCGCCGGGTGCGGGCAAGGGTACACAAGCTGAACGCATTGCGGAGGCGCGGCAGATCGCTCACATCAGCACGGGCGACATGCTGCGCGCCGAGATGCGACACGGTACGGAGCTCGGGCTTGCCGCAAAAGGACTGATGGAGCGCGGCGAGCTCGTCCCGGACGAGATCATCATCCGCATGGTGGAGCAGCGCGTGCAGCAGCCGGACTGTGAGAACGGCTTCCTGCTGGACGGCTTCCCGCGGACGGTCGCGCAGGCGGACGCATTGGCCGCCATCGCCGACATTGATCATGTCGTGGATCTCGACGTTCCGTTTGACCGCCTGGTCGATCGCATCAGCGGACGGCGGATGTGTCCGGACTGCGGCGCGGCGTATCATATCGTCTCGCACAGCTCCGAAACGTGCGACCACTGCGGCGCAACGCTGTATCAGCGCAATGACGACACGGCGGAGACCGTGCGGAATCGACTGCATGTTTATCAGGAACAGACGCAGCCGCTGATCGACTACTACCGCGAGCGGGGCCTGCTCCGCAAGGTGAACGGCGATCAGGATGTCGATGCGGTCACAAGCGAAGTAGAGAAGGCGATCGGATGATTACGATCAAATCAGCGGCGGAAATTCAGAAAATGGATGCAGCCGGCCGCATCGTCGAAGGCACGCTGAAGCTGATGGAGCGCCTCGTACGCGTGGGCATCAGTACGGCGGAGCTGGACCGCGAAGCGGAGAAGTACATCCGTGCGCAGGGCGCGCAGCCGTCGTTCCTCGGATACGACGGATATCCGAAGAGCATCTGCACCTCTGTCAACGAACAGGTCGTTCACGGGATCCCCGGCGGGTATCACCTGAAAAACGGCGATATCATCTCGGTGGATGTCGGCGCGTATATCGACGGGTATCACGGCGATGCGGCGCGCACCTTTCTTGTCGGAGAGGTGCCGGACGAAGTGCGGGAGCTTGTGCGCGTCACGAAGGCGTGTTTTTTCGAGGGTCTCAAGTATGCGAGGGTCGGTTACCGGCTCGGCGACATCGGCGCGGCGATCCAGGAACATGCGGAATCGCATGGCTACGGGGTGGTTCGCGAGTTGGTCGGACACGGTATCGGCCGGAACATGCATGAGGACCCGGAAGTGCCGAACTACGGCAGGGCCGGGCGGGGACTCCGCCTCGAAAAGGGCATGACGATCGCGATCGAGCCGATGATCAACCTCGGCACGGCGCATGTCTACCAGCTGTCCGACGGCTGGACGGTCGTGGCCGCGGACGGGAAGCCTTCCGCACACTACGAGAACAGCATTGCGATCACGGACGGTGATCCGGTGCTGCTGACGCTGCATGAGGAGGCGCCCGAGGCATGACGAACGAGAGCATCGGTCGAGTCGTGATTTCGAAAGCCGGTCGAGACCGGGGACGCGCGTTTCTCATCGTCGGCATAGCGGACGACAACCATGTGTATCTTGCGGACGGCGAGACAAGAAAGCTTGCCGCGCCGAAGAGGAAGAAGCTGAAGCATCTGCGGGTGGAAGCCGAAACGGCTGAAACCGTTGCGGAAAAGCTGACCGGGGGAAAGAACGTGCTTGACGCGGAGCTCCGCAAGAGCCTGTTCGCTCTCGGGTACAATGCAAAGCCAGAGCAGTAGGAGGGATAGCTTGTCTAAGCAGGACGTCATTGAAGTCGAAGGCGTCGTTTCGGAAGCGCATCCGAACGCAATGTTCGAAGTGAAGCTCCAAAACGGGCATACGATACTTGCAACGATTTCGGGAAAACTGCGCATGAACTTCATTCGCATCCTCCCGGGGGATAAGGTCACCGTTGAGCTGTCCCCGTATGATCTGACCCGCGGCCGCATCACGTGGCGCGGCAAGAATTGACACCAACCGAAAGGAGAACGACCATGAAAGTCAGACCGTCTGTGAAACCCATTTGCGAAAAGTGCAAAGTCATCAAGCGCAAGGGCCGTGTCATGATCATCTGCGAAAACCCGAAGCATAAGCAGAAACAGGGCTAAGCCACAAATAAAACTCCCGCCGGGCGGCTGTGCAGGGCTTGCCCTGCATTCCGGCAGGATGGAAATAAACACATTTGAAATTTTATTGGAGGTAAAGGAACGATATGGCACGTATTGCTGGCGTAGACCTTCCCAGAGACAAGCGCATCGAAATCGGATTGACCTATATCTTTGGGATCGGTCGCAAGACCGCGTCGGACATCCTTGCTGCAACGGGCGTCGATCCCGACATCCGTGTGCGCGATATGGCCGAGAGCGACGTCAATAAGCTCAGAGAGTACATCGACCACAACGTTAAGGTTGAGGGCGATTTGAGACGTGAGACCTCGATGAACATCAAGCGTCTCATCGAAAACGGCTGCTACCGCGGCGTCCGTCACCGCAAGGGCCTGCCCGTTCGCGGACAGAGCACGAAGCAGAACGCCCGTACCCGCAAGGGTCCGAAGCGCACGCAGGGCGGAAAGAGAAAGTAAGGAGGTAGCGTAAGATGGCAAAAGCAACGAAGATCAAAAAGACCGCAGCTTCCCGCAAACGCCGCGAGAAGAAGAACATCGAGCGCGGTGCAGCGCACATTCGTTCCTCCTTCAACAACACCCTCGTTACCATCACGGATCTTCAGGGCAACGCGATCTCCTGGTCGAGCTCCGGCTCGCTGGGCTTCCGCGGCTCGAAGAAGTCCACGCCCTTCGCATCGCAGATGGCGGCTGAGACCGCAGCGCGCGCAGCGATGGAGCATGGCCTGCGCACCGTTGAGGTGTATGTGAAGGGACCCGGCTCCGGTCGTGAGAGCGCGATCCGCGCACTGCAGACCGCTGGCCTCGAGGTCAACATGATCAAGGACGTGACGCCCATCCCGCACAACGGATGCCGCCCGCCCAAGCGCAGAAGAGTGTAAGGAGGGAATGACGTTATGGCAAGATATACAGGTTCCGTCTGCAGACAGTGCCGCAGAGAGGGCACGAAGCTCTTCCTGAAGGGCGACCGCTGCTATTCCGATAAGTGCGCGATCACGAAGCGCCACACCCCGCCGGGAATGCATGGCCAGGGCCGCAAGAAGCAGTCCGAGTACGGCATCCAGCTTCGCGAGAAGCAGAAGGTTCGCCGCGCCTACGGCGTATTGGAATCTCAGTTCCGGAAATACTATGACGTCGCCGCCAACATGCACGGCGTCACCGGCGACAACATGCTGCAGCTGCTCGAGCGCCGTCTCGACAACGTGGCATATCGCCTGAACTTTGGCGAATCCCGCCCCATGGCGCGCCAGCTGGTCACGCACGGCCACATCCGCGTCAACGGCAAGAAGGTGGACATCGCGTCCTACCAGGTCAAGGTCGGCGACGTGATCACGCTGCGCGACAAGACCCGCGACATCGAGCTGTTCAAGACGCTGCGCGAGCAGGGCGCGAGCCGCACCATTCCGAAGTGGCTCGAGCTGGATGCAGAGACCCTCACGGGCAAAGTCGTTGCACTGCCGCAGCGCGATGACATTGACCTGACGATCGAAGAGCATCTCATCGTTGAGTTCTACTCCAGGTAAGCCTCGAAGATGACTTGTCCACAACAAAAAACGCGAAGGAGGGTATCCCATTGATCGAGATCGAAAAGCCCAAACTCGAATGTGTGGAATTGGCTGACCAGTACGGCAAGTTCGTGGTGGAGCCGCTGGAGCGCGGCTTTGGCACGACGCTTGGCAACTCGATGCGCCGCGTCCTGTTGTCCAGCCTGCCGGGCGTTGCGGTCACGTCCGTCCAGATCGACGGCGTGCTGCACGAGTTCTCTACCATCGAAGGCGTGAAAGAGGACGTCACGGAGATCATTCTGAACCTCAAGGAGCTCTGCTGCAAACTGCATTGCGACGGTCCGAAAAAGATCGTCATCGATGCGGCGGGCGAATGCGAAGTGACGGCGGACGACATCCTGCCGGACGCCGATGTTGAGGTCATCAACCCGGAGCTGCACATCGCAACGCTGGACAGCAACGGCAAGCTCCACATGGAGATGACGCTCGAGCACGGCCGCGGCTATGTCACGGTCGAGCGGAACAAGCGCGCCGACATGCCGATCGGCGTGATCGCGGTAGACTCCATCTTCACACCGATCACGAAGGTGAACTTCACGGTCGATAACACCCGCGTCGGTCAGATCACCGACTACGATAAGCTCACGCTGGAGATTTGGACGGACGGCAGCATCAAGCCGGACGAAGCCGCATCCTTCGCAGGCAAGATCCTGACCGAGCACCTGATGCTGTTCATCAACCTGACGGATCATGTGCAGGGCGTCGAGATCCTTGTCGAGAAGGAGGAGAGCAAGAAGGAGAAGATCCTGGAAATGAACATCGAGGATCTGGATCTTTCCGTCCGCTCCTACAATTGCCTCAAGCGCGCAGGCATCAACACCGTCGAGGAGCTGGTGCAGCGTGACGAGGATGAGATGATGAAAGTGCGCAACCTTGGGCGCAAGTCCCTCGAGGAAGTGCAGCAAAAACTGAGTGCGCTCGGCCTGTCGCTGCGCACGAACGAAGATTGAGGAGGAATAGCTCATGGCAACCCGTAAGCTTGGCAGAGCCGGCGACCAGCGTGCAGCAATTCTGCGCAACCTCACCACCGCGCTCATTTGGAACGGCAAGATCGTTACCACCGAGACGCGCGCCAAGGAAGTGCGCTCCATTGCCGAGAAGCTGATCACCCTGGCAGTCAGAGAGTATCAGAACTGTGAGACCGTCGAGAAGGAGACGCGCAACGAGAAGTCCCAGATCGTCAAGGTCGAGAAAGTCGTTGACAAGCCGTCGAAGCTCGCCGCGCGCCGTCAGATCATGGCGTATCTGTACGACGTCCCCGAGTTCAAGTCGAAGGACGAGAGCAAGTCCGACTACAAGGAGCGCACGAAGGATCGCGCGCATCCCGTGGTCGAGAAGCTCTTCCGTGACATCGCGCCCAAGATGGATAAGCGCGGTCAGGAAGTCGGCAAGGGCGGCTATACCCGCATGTATAAGCTTGGACCGCGCCGCGGCGACGCAGCCGAAATGGCAGTCCTCGAGCTTGTCTGACAAACGAAGTCATATCGAAAGAGAACTCCCGAGGCCGGCGCTTTGGGAGTTCTTTTGTGTCTGCGGAAGGAACCGGGAAAAGAAAAGCAGCGTCATAAGCGACGCAGGGGCTGTCGGGAGAATTCGCCGGGAACCGCGCAGCATGTCTTTTATCCGCCGGAGCGGCATGGTATAATGTACGAATGATCCACAGATACTTGAGAAAACTGCGGTGAACGCCGCGATGCAAAGAGAAGGAAACACATGAAGAACACCGGTCGGTCGAACGCTAAAGCACGCATTCTTTGCGCGGCATCTGCGCTGGCACTCCTGCTGCTGGCGGCTGCTGCGTTCTCCGCCTGTCGAGCAGAGAGCAGGACAGCGGATGCGGACGCAGAGCACGAGGGAAGAACGCTCGACCTGCGCGCTGAGGCGCTGCCCGAGATCGAATGGCTGCTCGAACAAGTGACGCGCTATGACTGCATCGATCTGCGCGGCCACGATGAGATCACGTCGGGGGAGATCGCAAGGTTGAGACAAGAGAACCCGGCCTGCGAGATCCTATGGAGCGTGCCGCTCGGCAGCGGGCGATATGATACGTCGCTCACGCACATTACATGCAGCGACATCACGGCGGAGGAGATCGCGCTGCTCGACGCTTTTCCGAAACTTGCGCTGCTTGATGGGCGCGGAAGCGCTTGCTATCGGGAATTGTGCGCATATCAGGCAGCGCACCCGGACTGCGAGGTGCTCTGGACGGTACCCATCGCGGGGGTCGAAGCGGACAGCGATATCGAATGGCTGAGCCTCGGCGGACAAACGCCGGAGCGCCACGGGGAGCTTTTGGAGCTGCTCGCCTATCTGCCGAAGCTGACGGATGTCGACCTTGTCGGAACGACGCTTTCAACGTCCGAAAAGGCGGCGCTGCGGCAAAAATATCCGGAGATCCGCTTCTATTGGACGATCGATTTCCCGGAGCGGCAGTTCCGAAGCACGGATGAACGACTCGATTTCACGACGGTGTATTTTCGCGACATCGAGGAACTGGCGGAGACCGTGCGCTGCTTCCTGCACCCGGCATGGGTGGACGTTTCCACGCTCGGCTTTGAGAACGTCGAGATGGAAACGCTGCTCGCGGAATTCCCCGATACAAAGTTTGTCTGGATCGTGCGCGTCGGAAAGTATACGCTGCGGACCGACGTGACGATCTTCAACGGAGAAAGTCACAGCGGCGACCGGCTGCTGCGGGATGCGGACATCGTTCCGCTCAAATACTGTACGGAGCTGGAGGCCGTCAACCTCACCCGGCATAAACTCACGGATCTGTCGCCGCTCGCCGGCTTGACAAAGCTGCGCGTTCTCGTCATCTCCAAGAACGACATTGCGGATATCACGCCGCTCTCCTCCCTGCATAGCCTGACCTATCTCGAAGCGTACAGCAATGCGATACAGGACGCAGAAGCGCTTGCGGCGCTTCCGGACCTGATCGATCTGAACCTCATGGACAACGCGATCGAAAACGAAACGGCGCTTGCGAAAATGCGGCAGCTCGAACGGTTATGGGTCTCGAAAAACCCGCTTGCGAAGGACGACGCTGCGCGGGAACGCCTGCTTGCAGCGCTGCCGGAGACCGCGGTAGAGTGCAGCGAGACCAGACTGAAATACGGCTGGACGAACCACGCGCGCACAAAAGCCGTGCAGGCCATGTGGAGTACGAACCACGCAAATACGATCGAAGAGAACGGCGCGGAAAACGGCGAGGATTGAGAACGCCTTGTCATCAGAGGGGGGCGCTCCGACCTCGCGGAAGAAAAGCGGTCGGCCCGCGTTCGACGGGGCGAGCAGCAAGAAGTTGGAAAGCAACCCGGAGCCGATGCGCAGGGCGCATGGCAAAATAACGGCAGAATCGGACACAAATGTGAAGCGCGGTGAACAATCCGCAAAACGGCGCAAAAGGCGAAAAATGGGAATTGCAAAGACAAGGAAAGTTATGTATCCTTGACCATGACAGACATAGGGGGTAGAGCAGAGTGAAAGAACAGAAACCTTCCAGAAAACCGTTGATCTACTATGGCATCATCATGTTCGTCGTGATCCTGCTGCTCAATGCGCTCGTGTTCCCGTCGCTCATGGAGCTGCAAGTGCGCGAGGTGGGATACAATGCGTTCCTTGCGATGCTGGACAGCGGCGCGGTCAAAGAGGTCGCGCGGGACGAGAGCGAGGGACAGATCACTTTCCTGGCCACCGATGAAAAGGGCAAGGAGCGCGTTTATAAAACCGGCATTTGGCCGGATGATACGCTGACGGAGCGGCTGAATACGGCCGGTGTGGAATTTGCAGCGTCGATCCCGACGCAGAGCTCACCGATCCTGAGCTTCTTGCTGACGTGGGTCTTGCCGATCCTCATTCTCAGCGCGATCGGGCGGATGCTGATGGCAAAGACCATGGGCGGCGGCGCGATGGGCAACGCGTTGACCTTCGGAAAAGCGAATGCAAAGGTCTACGTTGAGGCGCAGACCGGAAAGACCTTCGCGGACGTTGCGGGCGAGGACGAGGCCAAAGAAGCGCTCATGGAGATCGTCAATTTCCTGCATGACCCGGGAAAGTATGCAAAAATCGGCGCGAAGCTGCCCAAGGGCGCGCTGCTCGTCGGCCCTCCGGGCACGGGTAAAACGCTGCTCGCCAAGGCGGTCGCAGGCGAAGCAAAGGTTCCGTTCTTCTCGATCTCCGGCTCGGAATTCGTTGAAATGTTCGTCGGCATGGGCGCGGCGAAGGTGCGCGACCTGTTCAAGCAGGCGGAGGAAAAGGCGCCGTGCATCGTGTTCATCGACGAGATCGATACGATCGGCAAGAAGCGCGACGGCGGCGGGCTTGGCGGCAACGACGAGCGCGAACAGACGCTCAACCAGCTGCTCACGGAAATGGATGGCTTTGACGGCAACAAGGGCGTCGTCATCCTTGCGGCGACGAATCGGCCGGAATCGCTCGATCAGGCGCTGCTGCGTCCCGGTCGTTTTGACCGGCGCATCCCGGTGGAGCTGCCCGACCTGAAGGGCAGGGAAGCCATATTGCAGGTCCATGCAAAGGATGTTCACATGGCGGACGGCATCGACTTCAACGCCATTGCGCGCGCGACGTCCGGCGCATCCGGCGCAGAGCTTGCAAACATTGTCAACGAAGCGGCGCTGCGCGCGGTCCGCTGCGGCAGAGACACGGTCGAGCAATCCGACCTTGAGGAGAGCGTCGAGGTCGTGATTGCCGGGTACCAAAGAAAGGGCGCGGTCATTTCCGAGCAGGAAAAGCGTATCGTGTCCTACCACGAGATCGGCCACGCGCTCGTCGCCGCAAAGCAGAGCCATTCCGCGCCAGTGCATAAGATCACGATCATTCCGCGCACATCCGGCGCGCTCGGCTATACCATGCAGGTCGAGGAGGACGAGCGCTTCCTGATGAGCCGCGAGGAGGCATTCAACAAGCTCGCAACACTCACGGGCGGACGCGCGGCAGAGGAGCTGATCTTCGGCTCGATCACGACCGGCGCTTCCAACGACATCGAGCAGGCGACCCGCCTTGCGCGCGCCATGATCACGCGCTACGGCATGAGCGAACGCTTCGGCATGGTTGCGCTCGAGACGATCACGAATCAGTATCTCGGCGGCGACGCATCGCTGGCGTGCTCGCCGGAAACCGCGTCGGAGATCGACCGCGAGGTGGTCAAGACGGTCCACGATGCACACGAGAAGGCCCTCGGGATCCTGACCGAGAACCGCGCGGCGCTCGACCGGCTTGCGGCATATCTGCTGGAGAAGGAAACGATCACCGGAGAAGAGTTCATGGCGCTGCTCTCCGAGACGGAGAATGCGGAAAAGCACGGCTGAGCATCGAAAGCAAAGACGCCCTTTGATCACGGCAGGATCGTGCACAGAGCGCGTAATGTAGCCTCTTGCACGCGCGTGCTGCACAAAGCGGACGGTTCCAAAATGGACCGTCCGTTTCTTTCGCGCCGCAAGCAGGACGTGTGGGGCAGACATGGAAGCACAGAAATCACACGTTCCCCGTGCTGCAGTCCTTCCGGAAGAGGAAACGCCCAAGGAACAGCGCGTTCCACTTCGGCAGGACGACAGAGACGCGGTTCTTTTCACGCCGGGGTAAAGTGTGGTATACTATACAAGTTCGCAGAACGAGTAAGACGCGGGGACGCATGGCGCACCGCACCGCGGAGGAGAGAACTACTATGGATAATCGGCCGATCGGCGTGTTTGATTCCGGCGTGGGCGGGCTGACCGCAATGCGGCAGCTCATCCGCCTGCTGCCGGGAGAGCGGTTCGTGTACTTTGGAGATACGGGGCGCGTTCCCTATGGCGGGCGCTCGACGGAGACCCTCATTCAATACGCGCGGCAGGACGTCGTCTTTTTGAGAAGCTTTGATCCGAAAGCCATTGTTGTGGCCTGCGGAACCGTTTCGACCGTCGCGCTGTCGCTGCTCGCGGAGGAACTTCCGCTTCCGATCCTCGGCGTGGTCGAGCCCGCTGCGCGTGCGGCGGCGGAGCGCACGAAAAACGGGAGGGTCGGCGTGGTCGGAACGAAAGCGACCATTCGAAGCGGCGCATACGAACGCGCGATCCGCGGCCTGACACCCGGCATTGAGATCGTGAGCCGCGCCTGCCCGCTGCTCGTGCCGCTCGTGGAAAACGGACGGGTACGGCCGGGGGATCCGGTCACGGAACAGGTCGTCGCGGAGTATTTTGCGCCGCTGCGCGCAGCCGGCGTAGACACGCTTGTGCTCGGCTGCACGCACTATCCGCTGTTATCGGAGCTGATCGGCGCATACATGGGTGCGGGCGTGCAGCTCATCGATACGGGGCGTGAGTGCGCCTCGGCGCTCATGAAGCTGCTGCAAGCGCAGGACCTGCTCGCAGAGACGGGCGCGCAGGGGGAACAGCGCTATTATGTGAGCGACAGTCCGGAAGATTTTGCGGAGCTTGCAGAGGTATTTTTGGGCCGCGCTGTCGCGGGGCAGGTCGAGCGCATTGCGATCGAGCGCTATTGACGGATCGGACGGTCAGAAATTAACGGGCGGGAGAGTCGGTCTTGCGGGATCGGCGCGATCCCGTCCGTTTCTGTTGGAAAGCGGCGGCTTGCAATAATTGACATGCAAAATGCGGCGCGCACAGTCGCATACTATTTGCATGAGTGAAACATTGATCGTATTGTGTATTGAAGCAGCGCTGATCGGGGCCTTGGCGCTCTATCTGCGACGGGAGCGGAAACGCGTACAGGAAACGGCGGCGGAACGGAAACCGAAACAGAGCGCGCTGGAACTGACGCGGCTTGCCGCACTCCGCGCGCGGCACCTGAATGCGCCGCTGTCCGAACTCGCCCGGCCGAAACGCTTTACAGACATCATCGGGCAGCAGGAGGGGATCCGCGCGCTGATGGCGGCGCTGTGCGGGCCGAACCCGCAGCATGTGCTCATCTATGGCCCGCCGGGCGTCGGCAAGACCTGCGCGGCGCGGCTCGTGCTGGAGGAAGCCAAGCAATGCCCGGATTCGCCGTTCACGGAAGAATCCAAGTTTGTCGAGATGGACGCCACCTGCATCCGCTTCGACGAACGGGCGATCGCAGACCCGCTGCTCGGCTCGGTACACGACCCGATCTACCAGGGCGCGGGCGCGCTCGGCGCAAAGGGCATCCCACAGCCAAAGCCCGGCGCAGTGACGCGGGCGCACTGCGGGATCCTATTTCTCGACGAGATCGGGGAGCTGCACCCGCTCCAGATGAACAAGCTCCTCAAGGTGCTGGAGGATCGCTGCGTGCACTTTGAGAGCGCGTATTATGCGCCGGAAAACAGCGCGATCCCGCAGCATATCCATGACATCTTTCAAAACGGTCTGCCTGCGGATTTCCGGCTCGTCGGCGCGACGACGCGGCGGCCGGAGGAACTGCCGCCGGCTCTGCGCTCCCGCTGCGTCGAACTGCACTTTAAGCCCCTGAACCACGGGGAGCTTCGGTCGGTCGCGCGCGGTGCGGCGGAGCGCGCGGGCTATGCGATCGAGGAGACGGCGCTTGAGCAATGCGCGCGCTTTTCGAGCAGCGGCAGAGACGCGGTGAACATCATCCAGCTTGCGGCGGGGCTTGCGCACAACGAAAGCCGCAGGGAGATCACGGAGGCGGACGTGCGCTGGATCGCGAGAAACTGCAACTACACGCCGAGCATCACGAAAAAGCTCTCGGAAAAGCCGCGCGTCGGCGTGATGAATCTGCTCGCAGTCTCCGGCATGGGCGGGTTGTCCATGGAGATCGAGTGTACGCTGAAAAAGAGCCGACATCCGGGGCTCGTGCTCAACGGGATCGTGGAGGAGGAGGAGCTGGACGGGCAGAGCCGCAGGCTTCGCCGAAAGAGCACGGCGCGCGGCTCGGTCGAAAACGTGCTTTGCGCGGTCTCCAATCTCTGCGGCGTGGATTTTTCGGAGTATGAGGTGCGCTTCAACATCCCCGGCGGGTATCCGGCAGACGGCCCGTCTGCGGGCGTTGCAATGGCGGTCGCGCTCTACAGCGCACTGAAAAACACGCCGCCGCTGCCGCTGCTTGCCGCAACGGGCGAGGTTTCCATTCACGGAAACGTGCTTCCTGTGGGCGGCGTGCGCGAAAAGATCGAAGCAGCGATCGAGGCGGGGGCAGAGCGCGTCCTGCTGCCGCGCGAGAACTACGACGCGGAATTCGCTGCGTTTCCCTGCGAGATCATTACTGTAGGGAGCGTCGAGGAGGCGATCGGCGCGGCATTTTTCAAGAAAGTGTCACAACAAATACAAGAAATTATCCCTGTACCGGTTTGCACAAACTGACAATATCCAGTATACTGTAGTGCAAAGGAGACACTACATATGGAAACACTGGATCAAACGAAAACCAAACTGCCCATTATCCCGCTGCGCGGACTGACCGTTCTGCCCGGCGAGATCATGCATTGCGATATTGGCAGGAAGAAAACTCTCCTTGCGATGGAGCAAGCCCTCTCGGCGGACGGGCTTGCTTTGCTCTGTATGCAGGAAGACCAAAAACGCGCCGAGATCGACGAGACCGAGCTGTACCGTTTCGGTACGGTCTGTCGCCTCAGACAGGTGTTCCGCATTCGAAATGACGCCGTGCATCTGCTTGTTACGGGCATTGCCCGCGCGCATATCGAGGAGTTTACTGCGGTCGAGCCGTACTTTGAAGCGAAGGTCGCCTATCTCACGGAGACAGAGCCTGACGCCGTTACGCAGGAGACGCTGCGCCGCCGCCTGACCGAGGGGTTCCTGGCATTTACACAGGAAAAAGATCGCCTGACATCCGATCAGCGGGACGCGATCCTGAGCATTTCCGAGTTTTCGGCATTTGTGGACGCCGTTGGGCAGCAGTGCGCCACGAAGGTCCTCGACAAGCAGCAGCTTGTGGAAACGGCGGACGCGGAGGCGCGTGCGATGCGTGTGCTCGAGATTATCGAGAACGAGCTGGAGATCATGAAAATCGACCACCGTATCGCAGCCAAAATCAAAGAAGCGGCGGATCGCAACCAGAGAGAATTCGTCCTGCGCGAGCAGCTCAAGGCCGTGCAGGAAGAGCTCGGCATCGGCGAAGCGTCCGAAGCGGCAGACTATCGCAGCCGCATGGAGAAGCTGACGCTGCCGGACTATGTGAAGGAAAAGCTGGAAAAGGAGATCGACCGCTTTGACGCCCTGCCGCGCGGATCGCATGAGCAGCCCATGGCGCAGGCGTATATCGAGTGCCTGCTTGAGCTGCCATGGACGGAGCGCACGGAGGACAACCTTGACTTGCAGCACGCACGGAGCATTCTTGACCGCGACCATTACGGCATGAAGAAGGTCAAGGAACGCATCGTCGAAATGCTCGCCGTACAGAAGCTGACGGGCGACCCGCAGGGACAGATCCTCTGCCTTGTCGGCCCGCCGGGCGTCGGAAAGACCTCGATCGCAAAGGCGATCGCGGAGGCCATGGGACGCAGATTTGTCCGCATGAGTCTCGGCGGCGTACACGACGAGGCCGAGATCCGCGGCCACCGCCGCACCTATATCGGCGCGCGGCCAGGCCGCATCATCGAGGCCATGCGGCAGGCAAAGACCGTGAATCCGCTGCTGCTCTTTGACGAGATCGACAAGCTCTCGGATGATATGCGCGGCGATCCCGCATCCGCGATGCTCGAGGTGCTTGACAGCGCGCAGAACAACGCCTTTGTCGATCACTTTGTGGAGATTCCCTACGACCTGTCCCGCTGCCTTCTGATGACCACGGCCAACGACGCCTCAAGCATTCCGAGGCCGCTGCTTGACCGCATGGAGGTCATCGAGGTGCCGAGCTATCTGTTCGATGAAAAGCTCGAGATTGCACGCCGGCACCTGCTGCCGCGCCAGCTCAAAAAACATGGGCTGACCCGCTCGAACCTGCGCGCGGACGCCGCCGCGCTCTCCTGCCTGATCGAGGGCTATACCCGCGAGGCGGGCGTGCGCGAGCTTGACCGCGTGCTTGGAAGCGTCTGCCGCAAGGCGGCGTGCGAGATCGTGGAGGGAAAGCAGCGGATTACGCTAACAAGACAGCGCATCACGGATTGGCTGGGGCCGCAGCGCCATCGCGGCGACGAGGTCGAGGCCGAACCGCAGGTCGGCGTGGTCACGGGGCTTGCATGGACGAGCGTTGGCGGGGAGACGCTGGTGATCGAAGCGACCGCGCTTCCGGGAAAGGGCAATCTCCAGCTCACCGGGCAGCTCGGCGACGTCATGCAGGAGTCCGCGCACGCCGCGCTCACCTTTGTTCGTGCGAATGCGGAGCGGCTTGGGATCGACCCCGGCTGCTTTGAAAAGCTCGACCTGCATGTGCATGTGCCGGAGGGCGCCGTGCCGAAGGACGGGCCTTCCGCGGGCATTGCCCTGATGACGGCGCTTGCGTCCGCGCTTTCCGGAGCGGAGGTGCGGCCGCGCCTTGCCATGACCGGCGAGA
>ENA-OROD01001949-OROD01001949.1-human-gut-metagenome-genome-assembly--contig:-NODE-1949-length-15514-cov-7.309270_pt1 | contig 15514 bp, 15 predicted proteins | sample MGYA00242123_ERZ509038 | MGnify/ENA primary metagenome ERZ509038 (study PRJEB26280, sample SAMEA2338719) | human gut metagenome | biome: human gut; feature: human-associated habitat; material: faeces... | reverse complement strand
TCGGCGAGAGAAAAAGTGAAATATGATAAGATGCAGGAAATACGTTCTCGGATTTCCTGCCTACATTAAAACAGATAGCACTGAAAAATTTAAACTTTCATAAATGTCTTTTTCCAAAAAAGTACATTTCCCCTTTACTTTTTCGGTCTGCACTTTTTCGGCATCCACGCTTAAAAAAGAGAAAACGGACGAGACAATCAGTCTTCGTCCGCTCTCTCCAACCCATAAATATAATGAAATGAGAGAATATCTTTTTCAGTCCTGCATATCCTTCTTGGCTTCTTCGATAATCTTTGCCGCGGAGGTTGCGGGAACTTCTTCATAATGGTCGAAATAGAGAGTATATTTGCCTCTGCCCTGCGTGATAGCACGGAGCTGGATAGCAAAGTCTGCCATTTCAGCCATGGGAACTTCCGCTTCTACAAGCTGTTCGCCTTTCTTCTGGGTGGGCTCCATGCCGAGCACTCTGCCGCGGCGCTTGTTTACCATGCCCATGATATCGCCTACCATGCTGTCGGGAGCATATGCACAAAGCTTGCCTACAGGCTCGAGTATAACGGGTCCTGCATTCTTCATGCCTTCCTTATATGCAAGGATAGCGGCGAGCTTGAAGGAGATTTCGTTTGAATCAACGGGGTGATATGAACCGTCGAAAAGGTCTGCCGCGAGATTTACTACAGGGAAGCCTGCGAGGACGCCCTTTTTCATGGCTTCCTGAAGTCCCTTTTCAACTGCGGGATAATAGTTCTTAGGAACACTGCCGCCGACTACGCTCTGCGTAAAGGTAAGACCGGGATCTTCTCCGGGAGAGAAAGTAATCTTTACATGACCGTACTGACCGCTGCCGCCGGATTGCTTCTTATGCTTGCCCTCTGCAGCGTAACGCTTCTTTATCGTCTCTCTGTAAGCAACCTTCGGAGGAACGAGGTCTATGGATGTGCCGAAGCGGGATTTCAGCTTGGAGAGAACAACATCGAGATGAATATCGCCGAGACCCGAGATGAGCATCTGCTTTGTTTCGGCATTGTTTTCGTATTTGAGCGTGCGATCCTCTTCGAGGAGGCGGGCGACGCCCTGCGTAATCTTTTCTTCATCGCCCTTTGCCTTCGGCTGCATGGCCATCTGATAGAAAGGCTCGGGATATTTTATCTTTTTATAGGGCAGAGCATTGGGGTCTGCGGAGAGAGTATCGTTTGTATTTGTATTTGCAAGCTTCGGTGTCATACCGAGGTCGCCCATGCATACATGCTCTATCTCTTTCTGCTTTTTGCCCTTGAGTATATAGACATGGGAGAATTTCTCCTGACCGCCCGAGGTGATATTATAGAGCGTATCGTCTTTATTCAATTTGCCGTTCATGACCTTGAAGAATGACATCTTACCCACAAACGGGTCGGCGACTGTCTTGAAAACGAAGATGGCTGTTTTACCGTTTTCATCCATCGGGATTTCTTTCTCTTCGTCTCCGTCCATGACGATTTCCTTGCCTACCGCGAGAGGTGAGGGGAAGGAATCGGCAATGATATCGAGCAGAACCTTGATACCGTAAACATAAGCGGCGCTACCGCAGACAACGGGCGCAATTGAGCCTGCGACGATACCGTCGTGCAGAGCCTTGTTTGCCTCTTCGCGGGTGATTTCTTCGCCGGCAAAATATTTTTCCATCAGCTCATCGGAGGTCTCCGCGAGACTCTCGAGAAGCATATCGCGGCATGTGTCTACCTTTTCCTGCTGGTCGGCGGGGATGGGGCATTCGTCGCCCGTGGAGCCGTTTTTGCCGACCTTGAAGGCGCGCATATCGATAAGGTCGATAAGACCTGCTATCTTGTCGCCGTCCATTATCGGGATGACAACGGGACATACGCTGTGACCGAACTGACCTCTGAGCTGCTCAAAAACCTTTTTGAATCTTGCTTCGGGATCGTCACATTTATTTATAAAGAAAGCCTTCGGAATTCTTGCTTCGTTTGCATAGTCCCATGCCAGCTCTGTGCCGACCTCGAGACCAGCTTTGCCGTCAACCACGATGATGGCGCTGTCCGCCACTCTTGTAGCCTGTACGACTTCGCCTGCAAAATCAAGGTATCCGGGGGTGTCGATTATATTTATTACACAGCCCTTCCAGTCGAGGGGAGCAAGTGCCGCGGAAATGGAAAGCCCGCGCTTGATTTCCTCGGGGTCGTAGTCGCAAACCGTATTTCCGTCGGTAACCTTACCGAGTCGGTCGGTTCCTTTTGCGAGATAAAGCATTGCCTCGGCAACCGAAGTTTTACCGCCTGCGCTGTGCCCGAGCAGGCAAACATCTCTTAAATTTTTTGCACTGATCATGTATATAAACTCCTCTGGTTATAGAATTTGTGCTGTGCTGTTCGGAGTATACAACTTCTCAAACTTCACATAACAACTTAATTATATCTTGTTTCTCACATTTTATCAAGAGAAAAACTTGTTTTTTCTCACCTCATCGCGTAGAAAAAACAACGCTCCTATTGTGCAAATATCACAAAATGGTGAACAAAATCATCATTTCAGGGAAAATTTCGGTAAAATTATCGCAAAAGAGATAATCATACCTTGACATTCAGGCAAATAAACTGTATAATCTATTTCAGAAAGAATATATTATATTCGGAGGAATAAAAAATGCAGGTTACAAAAGATACTCTTATCGGAGATGTTCTCGACTTTGATGCGGAAACAGCGCAGTTTTTCTTTGAGATAGGCATGCATTGCCTCGGCTGTCCTCATTCCAGAGGCGAAAGCATAGGCGACGCTTGCATGGTTCACGGAACCGATGCGGACGCTCTTATCAAAAAGATAAACGAATTTCTTGCCTCAAAGAAATAAAAAAGCGCATGAAAGGAAATTATATTTCCGTAGCGCTCCGAGAGCAGGACGCGCGTTTTGCGTCCTGCTCTTTGCATATATATTACATACCAAAAGGAATGAATTATGGCTAATATTACCCTCGGCGAAAGGCTTGCCGCCTGTGCCTCTCTCGTGCGCCGCGATGCCTTTCTCTGCGATGTCGGAACAGACCATGCATACCTGCCGATATATCTCTGCGAGAGCGGCGTGATAAGCCGCGCCGTGGCTTCCGATATAAACGAAGGTCCCATCTTGCGCGCAAAAGAGAACATCGCGGCACACCGTCTCACAGACAGGATAGATACGGAGCTGGCCGGCGGGCTTCACTCTCTGGAGGAGCGTGGCTTTTCCGACATAGTGATAGCGGGCATGGGCGGGCTTATGATACGCGATATAATAAGCGAAGCGCCATTTCTGCGCGATGAGAAAATATCGCTCGTGCTTCAGCCGATGAAAAACGAGGACGAGCTTCGCTTCTGGCTCTCGGAAAACGGGTTTTTTATAGCCGACGAGCGGCTCGCGCTCGACTCGGGCAAGATATATCAGATAATGCGCGCAGTATGGGACGGGAAAAAGCGCACCTTCACGCAGACGGAACTTCTCCTCGGCAAAGGAAATATTGAGGCAAGGGAAGAGAACAGGGAGCTTTTTCTGCGGCTTTGCGAAAAATATCTCGATATGTACGGAAAGAAAGTCCGCGGGCTGAAGCCCGATACTGCGGAATACGCGCAGGCAAAGCGCGTTTACGACGAAATAACGGCTCTCTCAAAAATATAAAACAAGGAGAATCTGCTCATGATAACGACAGGCGAACTCTATTCATATTTTGACAGGAAAATACCGCGTGTGCTCTCGTGCGACTGGGATAATGACGGGCTGATGGTCTGCGCCGACAGCACGCGGGAGGTAAAAAAGGCGATTTTTGCGCTCGATGTGACCGACGCTGTGGCAGACTATGCCATAGCGGGCGGCTATGACCTGATAATATCGCATCATCCGCTGATTTTTTCGCCGCTTAAGGCGATAAATACGGAAAACCCCGTCTGCGCAAGGGCACTCCGCCTTATTGCCGCGGGCATTTCCGTTTTCAGCTTTCATACGCGGCTCGATGCGCTCGATGGCGGCGTAAACGATATACTTGCCGCAAGTCTCGGACTTGAAAATACGCGTCCTTTCGGTCCCGCAGGGGAGGAGATGGGCAGGATAGGCGAGCTTGCCCGCGAGATGACGGCGGAGAGCTTTACCGCGCTTGTAAAGGAGCGCGTGAGCAGCCATATCACAGGGCATTTCACAGAGCGGGAAATACGCACGGTCGCTGTACTCGGCGGCTCGGGCAGGGACTTTATAGATGCGGCAAAGGCGGCGGGCGCGGAGGTTTTCCTCTGCGGCGAAGCCGGATATCATGCCGTGCTCGATGCGCCTTCGCTCGGCATAGGCGTAGTCGAGGCAGGGCATTACGAAACGGAAAATGGAGTTTCCGCCTTCTTTGCCGATGCTTTCCGCTCCGACTATCCCGAAATCGTTTTTGAGATTTATCCGCGCGAAGGCGAATTTGTCCACTGAAAAGGAGATGCAAAATGAAACTGAGCTACAAGAGAACGATTTTCGTAGGCTTTGCGTTTTTCCTGATATGCGCCTTCTGGCAGGCATATGACACGATAGTACCGAAGATACTCACCGATAAATTCGGCATGAATCAGACGCTTTCGGGCGCGATAATGGCACTGGACAATGTGCTGGCACTTTTCATGCTTCCGCTTTTCGGTTCGCTCTCCGATAAATCGAAATCGAAGCGCGGCAGGAGAACTCCTTTTATAATGACAGGTACGATAATCGCCTGCGCCGCTTTCATCTGCATGAGCATTGCCGATGGCATTCAGCTCCGCAATCTGAAAGCTATCTCTCCCGAGACGCCGAATTCACAGGAGGTGATATATCTCACAGAAATATCCGATATCAGAACGCCCGACGGCGAGAGCGTGAATATACGTGAGAAATTCACAAAAGAGGAATTTGCGGCGATATCAATGTACGATGAGAACGGAAATGTTTCCGCGGATTATACAAACTATGTTGTGCCCGCGCGCCGTGCCTGCGTACATAAGCTGACCATGGCAAATCCCTCGGCACTTATCATGTTCATAGCGGCACTGCTTGTGACGCTCATAGCAATGTCGACTTTCCGTTCGCCCGCGGTGGCACTGATGCCGGATGTGACGGTAAAACCCTTGCGTTCCAAAGCAAATGCCGTGATAAATCTGATGGGCGCGCTCGGCGGTGTCATAGTCCTTGCGCTCGGCATTGTTTTCGGCACGGGCAGAAGCGAAAACGCGATGATGAGCTATCTCCCGTTTTTCTGTGTTATCGCGGGGATAATGCTCGTTTCGCTCGCGGTATTCCGACTGACGGTAAAAGAGCCGGAGTGGGCGGCGCAGGCTCACGATGAGAGTCTGCGTCTCGGCATAGAAAACGAAGCGGACGATGAGGCGGCGATGAGCGGCTCGCGCAAGCTGACGAAATCGCAGCTTGCCTCGCTGATGCTTATACTTGCATCTGTCGCGCTCTGGTATATGGGCTACAATGCGGTAATGAGCAAATATTCGCTCTATGCCTCAGCTATACTCGGGCTTGACTACAATACCACGCTCATGATAGCAACGGGTGTCGCAGTTGTTTCATATATTCCGATAGGCTTCATTTCGTCAAAATTCGGCAGGAAGAAAACGATAATGGCAGGCGTGCTCCTGCTCGGCACGGCTTTCTTTGCCGCATCTTTTATGAGAAGCGGCTCCTCCATGCTTGTGATGAACATTCTTTTCGGCATGGCGGGCATCGGCTGGGCGGCGATAAATGTAAATTCATACCCGATGGTAGCCGAGCTTTCAAGCGGAAGCGATGTCGGCAAATATACGGGCTTCTACTATACGGCAAGCATGGCGGCGCAGATAGTGACACCGATACTCAGCGGCTTTTTCATGGATATAAAAATGACATCGCTTTTCATCTATGCCACGGTATTCGTCGCACTTGCATTTGTGACCATGGCTTTCGTGCGCCACGGCGACAGCATACCTGATAAGAAAGCGGAGGAGAAAAAATGATTATTTCGATAATACTCGGCTCTCTTCTGCTGATACTCTGCATATATATTTTTCTGATATCGCCGAGCTGGAGCGCGGGCAGAGCCTTTGATTTCTTTGAGAAGAACAGGTATTTTGCCCATCGCGGACTGCATGGCGACGGCATCCCCGAAAATTCGCTTGCGGCTTTTCGCAGCGCATGCGAAGCCGGCTACGGAATAGAGCTGGATGTTCACCTCACGGCGGATGAAAAGCTTGTCGTTTTCCATGACGATACGCTCTCCCGCATGTGCGGCACGGACGGCACGCCGGAGGAAAAGACGCTCGCCGAGCTTCGGGAGCTTTCGCTTGCGGGAACGGACGAGCGCATCCCGAGCTTTGACGAGGTGCTCGCACTTGTTTCCGGCAGAGTGCCGCTCATAGTCGAGCTGAAGGGCAGAAGTACAAAGGATATGCGCATCTGCAAAGCCGTATCCGAGAGGATGAAAAGTTACGGCGGCAACTGGTGCATGGAGGCTTTCAATCCGTTTTATGTGCGTTGGTTCCGCAAAAACGACAGGAGCGTTGTACGCGGTCAGCTCTCATGCAGGATGAAAGGAGGGGACGGAACGGGAAACGCCGCACAGGATTTCATCCTGCGCAATCTCCTGCTTTCGTTTCTCGCGCGTCCGCATTTTATCGCATATTCCGTTGCCGACAGGAAAAGCTTTGCTCTGCATGCGGCAAAGCTCTGCGGCGGTTGCCCTGTGGGCTGGACGGTGCGAAGCGATGAAGAAATGGAAAAGGCGTGCGGTTTCAATGCCTTTATATTTGAAAAGATAAGACCTTAAAAGGAGGAAAAATAAATGTTTGAAAATCAATATGTGGAATGCACTCTGCCGAAGAAAAAGAGCATAGCCCTGATAGCGCATGACAACAAAAAGGCGGAGATAATAGACTGGTGCATGAAAAACAAAGCGATACTGGAGCATCACAATCTCTGCGGAACGGGAACAACCGCGCGCATGATAGCGGACAGGACCGGGCTTTCCATCCGCGGTTTCAACAGCGGCCCTCTCGGAGGAGACCAGCAGATAGGCGCGAGAATAGCCGAGGGAGATATAGACCTCGTGGTATTCTTTTCCGACCCGCTGACGGCACAGCCGCATGACCCCGATGTGAAGGCACTGCTCCGCATAGCGCAGGTCTACGATATTCCGATGGCAAATAACCGTGCAACGGCGGATTTCATCATATCGAGTCCGCTCATGGAAGCCGAATACAGCAGAATGCTGCTGAATTTCAAGCATAATATAGATATGCGCGCGCAGACGCTATGAAAAAGAAAAAATACTTAACCATAGCCATGATAGTGCTTGCCGCACTGGCTCTTCTTGTGCTTTTGCCGCCGGCGGGGATATTCCTCGAAACAAACGGAAGGGTATACAGCGCCGATGATACGCCCGAGGGCTATGAATACGCCATAGTGCTCGGTGCCTCGGTAGTAAACGGCAGGCTGTCGCATATGCTCGAGGACAGGATGAAAACCGCCGTATCGCTCTATAAAAGCGGCAAGGTAAGCAAGCTTCTCCTCTCGGGAGACTATCAGAGCGACGACTACAACGAAGTCGGCGCAATGCGGCGATATGCACTCGAAAGCGGAATTCCCGATGAGGATATCCTTCTCGATTACAGCGGATTTTCCACATACGAGACGGTCTCCCGCGCAAAGAAGCTTTTCGGCATAGACCGAGCCGTCATCGTCACGCAGAGATATCATCTCTACCGCGCACTCCATATAGCGCGCAGCTTCGGCATGGATGCCGTCGGCGCGGATGCGGCTCTGCGCGGCTATCGCGGGCAGATATTCCGCAATATGCGCGAGATCCTCGCGCTGGATAAAGACTTTTTACTTTGTATATTTGATTTCGGAGGTTAATTTTATGAAAACAATAGGCAATATAATATGGTTTCTTCTCATAGGAATTGAATCGGCACTCGGCTGGTGGCTCATGGGGCTGATTCTGTGTATCACGATAATCGGCATACCCTTCGGCAAGCAGTGCTTTAAGATAGGCACGGCATGTCTCACGCCTGTCGGCAAAATAATGGACACGAATTTTGATGCTCATCCGATAGCCAATATCCTCTGGCTCATATTCTTCGGCTGGGAGGCGGCTCTCTCTTATCTTGTGCTGGGCGTAATCTTCTGCATCACGATAATCGGTATTCCCTTCGGCAAGCAGTGCTTCAAGCTCATGAAAATAGCGCTTCTTCCTTTCGGAGCGCGCGTCAGCTGAAAAATTTTCTCCGTAAAACGGCAAAAATCGCCTTTTACGGAGATTTTTTTGAAAAAACTACACAAAATATATAGACATTTTCAGTGAATTGTGCTATAATAACCATTTGTGAAAATCATGAAAATCTAAAATAAAGGCAGGATAGAAACCGTGATAAGAAATGACCTTCGAAATGTGGCGATAATTGCTCATGTCGACCACGGCAAGACAACGCTCGTAGATGAAATGCTCCGTCAGGGCGGCATTTACAGAGAAAATCAGGCGACAGAGGAGCGCGTTATGGACTCCAACGCTCTGGAGCGCGAACGCGGCATCACAATACTCGCAAAGAACACAGCCGTTCACTATAACGGCGTGAAGATAAACATAGTCGACACACCCGGACACGCGGATTTCAGCGGCGAGGTTGAACGCATACTGAAAATGGTAAACGGCGTTATTCTTCTCGTTGACGCGGCAGAGGGACCCATGCCGCAGACGCGCTTTGTGCTTCAGCGCGCGCTTGAGCTCGGTCATCCCGTCATCGTTGTGGTAAACAAGATAGACCGCCCCGATGCTCGTCTCGACGAGGTAGGCGATGAGATACTGGAGCTTCTGCTCGAGCTGAATGCTTCCGATGAACAGCTCGACGGACCGGTGCTCTGGTGCTCGGGCAGAGCGGGCACGGCTTCCTTCTCTCCCTATGAGCCGGGCAAAGACCTGAAGCCGCTTTTCGATACGATACTTGATTATATCCCCGCGCCCGAGGGCGACGAAAACGGACCTCTCCAGCTGCTCGTTTCCTCTATCGACTACAATGATTATGTCGGCAGAATAGGCATAGGCAGAATAGAGCGCGGCGTTATCCGCCAGAATCAGGAAGCCATGATATGCAATTATCATGACAAGGAGAATCCGCCCAAGAAAACCAAGATAGTCAGCATCAGCCAGATAGACGGTCTGCGCCGCATTCCCGTTACCGAGGCGAAGGTAGGCGATATTATCTGCTTCTCCGGTGCGGAAAACATCACGATAGGCGATACGGTGACATCCGTCGACTGTCCCGAGCCGCTCGAATTTGTCAAGGTGAGCGAGCCGACGATAGAAATGACCTTCTCCGTAAACGACAGCCCGTTTGCAGGCAAGGAGGGCAAATATGTCACCTCCCGTCAGCTCCGCGAGCGTCTCTATAAGGAACTGCTCAAGGATGTTTCGCTCCGCGTTTCCGACGGCGAGACAACAGACTGCTTCAAGGTTGCCGGCAGAGGCGAAATGCACCTCTCCATACTTATAGAAACAATGCGACGCGAGGGCTTTGAGCTTTGCGTTTCCACGCCGCGCGTGCTATATCACGAGATCGACGGCGTGCGCTGCGAGCCGATGGAGCGCGTGGAGATAGATGTTCCCGAGGACAGCTGCGGTGCTGTCATGGAAAAGCTCGGTGCGCGCAAGGGCGAGCTTGTCAATATGGCTCCCGTAGGCAGCAGAATGAGACTTGAATATGTCATTCCTTCGAGATGCCTTTTCGGCTACAGAAGCGAATTTCTTACAGATACACGCGGCGAGGGCACGATGAACTCCGTTTTCGACGGATATCAGCCCTATAAGGGCGATATCACCCGCCGCTTCACAGGTTCGCTTGTGGCGAGCGAAGCGGGCGAATCCACCTCCTACGGTGTTTTCAATGCGCAGGACAGAGGCGTTATGTTCATCAGCAATCAGTGCCCTGTTTATGAGGGCATGATCGTCGGCGAAAACCCGAAATCGGGCGATATCGCTGTAAATGTCTGCAAAAATAAGCACCTGACGGCGATAAGAAGCTCGGGTGCCGACGAAGCGCTCCGCCTCGTTCCGCCGAGAATAATGAGCCTTGAAGAGGCTATAGAATTTATCGCGGATGATGAGCTTATCGAGGTCACGCCGAAGAGCATCCGTCTGCGCAAGCGCATTCTTTCAAACGATATGCGTTATAAGCTCGCAGGCAAGATAAAGAAGGGCGAGATATAATGGACGAGCGCCGCATAAGAGAGGCTTATCTCATAGGTGACAATGCGCTTGAAAAGCTGAAAAACGCGCGTGTTGCGATTTTCGGCATAGGCGGCGTCGGATCATTCTGCGCTGAGGCGCTTGTGCGTATGGGCGTGGGGCATATCACCTTTGCAGATAACGATACCGTTTCCGTTTCAAACATCAATCGCCAGCTTGTCGCACTTTCATCTACGATAGGCGAAATGAAAACCGAGGTTATGAAGCGCCGCGCGCTTGATATCGACCCGAATGTCGATATCGAGGTGCGAAATATGTTCTATCTTCCCGAGACGGCGGACAGCTTTGATGTATCGCAATTTGACTGTATCGTCGATGCGATAGATACCGTTTCGGCAAAATTTGAGTTGATAAGACGCGCGAATGAAGCGGGAATACCGATAGTCAGCTGTATGGGAACGGGTAATAAGCTCCATCCCGAGATGCTGGAGATAACGGATATTTATAAAACATCCGTATGTCCGCTTGCCAAGGTCATGCGCGGTAAGCTGAGAGCGGCGGGGATAAAAAAGCTCCGCGTGGTCTATTCTAAGGAAGAGCCGCGAAAGCCGCATGCCGACTATGAAGGGAAGACAGAGATTCCCGAGAATAAAAGGCAGGTGCCGGGGAGCATATCTTTTGTGCCGCCGACGGCAGGCATGCTCCTTGCGAGCGAGGTCTTTCATATACTGACAGGAACAAAATAATATGAAAAGCGATTGTCGCTGCGGCGACAACCGCTTTTTGCACGATGTGAGTATAACTTTTGCCTGCACGATTAAAGTTTTCGCCTCCCTTTACACAAGGGAGGCGAAAATAGTTATTGTCGCTTTTACTGCTGTGGCGCAAATATTCAAGTGTTAGACTTTTTCAGAGAGCTTTCAGCCTGCCGGTACCATTGAGCAAGCCATCGGATTTACCGGTGGTTATGACGGCGGAAGGCTTCAGCTTTATTATTTTGCTTTCAGGGGACTCCATGTGTAATACTCGCGCTTTGAAAACTGCTCGGCAAACGAGCCTGCGATTCCTTTTACGGTGAGGTAGCGGAAGCGATAAGCCGTTGTTTCATTACCGGAGGAATCTTTTCCGGTAACCTTGTAAACGAATGCCTTGGTCGAGATTATCTCTACGCTTTCGGGAAGCGTGACGGATTTTATAAGATATTTGTTGAAGAATTTGAAATCATGGATTCTCTTTACCGTATCGGGGAAAACGATATCGGAAGCCATACCGTTGTACTGAACAAGGATTCCGTCGCCCGCAACTATGAAGTCATCCTTATTATCTTTGAGCCACGGTGTCTCATAGAAAGCATTTTCACCGATATAAGCGGTATTTTTCGGAATCGAGATATCTGCAAGACGCCTGCACTCATAAAAGGCATAGTCCGCAATGATACGCAGGCTCTCGGGCAAGGAGATGCTTGTCAGCTTATTGCACTGATAGAAAACATTTGAGCCGATATATGAGAGATTGCCTGCCTCAAAAACTACGCTTGAAAGTGCTCCGCATTCGGCAAAGGCACCGTCCTCTATGCGTTCTATGCGGGCGGGAATTGTTACGCTCTCGATAGAATCGCAGGAACGGTAAGCAAATGCGGGGACAGAGGTATTTTCACTGCCGAGCACAAAATCGCGAAGATTTCGGCAGCCGCTGAAAGCAAATCGGGAAATCTTGCGAAGCTCGGAGAATTTCGGTACATTCACAAGAGAGGTACAGCCGGAAAAAGCGGACTGACCTATCGCCGTGATGCTGTCTGCGAGCACAACCTCCGTGAGCTTTGTGCAGTTTTCAAATGTGTTTGCGGGGATCTCCTCTATTTCACAGAGAAGCTTGACCAGTGTTACATTTGTGTCGAAAAGTATGCCTCTGCCGAGTGATTTTACAGTCGACGGGACAGTGAACGACGTGAAGCTGTCGCAATTGCCGAAAGCATAGTTGCCTATAGATACAAGCGTCGCGGGGATAGTGAAATCGGCGAGCTTATTGCAGTTATAGAGTGCATATGCGCCGATGGATTCAAGACTCGGCGATACGGTGATATCGGAAAGAGCGATACAACCCGAGAAAATATATGCGGGAAGATTCTTTGCCGCAGAAATGTCGGCTTTTACCAGCGCAGAGCATGAAGCAAAAGCAAATAAGCCTATCTCGGGTGTATTCCGGAATGATATTTCCGTAAGAGAGGTGCAGGAGCTGAAGGCATACGCGCCTATTTTACGGAGTGCCGGATAAGAAACTATTTTTGTGAGCGCATTGCAGTTATAAAAGGCAAACTGAGAAATCTCGGTGATGCCCTCGGGAAGTTCAATCTCGGCGAGCAGCTTGCAACCGTCGAATGTGCCTATCGGAACAACTGTCATGTCGGATGGCAGGGTAGCCTTCTTGAGATAGGGGCAATTTTTAAAAACGGAAATTCCGAGTGAAACGCCTGCGGGAAGCTCAATCCCGGCAAGAGGAGTTGAGCAGAAGGCGAAGCTCTCTATCGCTTTAAGCGAGGAAGGAAGCTTCATCTCTGTTATGCCGGAGGCATAGAATGCACTGCCGCCGATGGAGGTAACCCCCTCGGGAAGATTTATCTTTTTGAGCACGGCACCGGTAAAGGCGCCCTCACCGATATTTTTCACGCCTGCGGGAACGGTATATTCGCTGCTTTCAATGCGCTTGCCCATGGGATAAAAGATCAGCTTTTCCATATCGCGCGAAAATAGTACGCCTTCTGCCGAGATGTAAGCTGTATTTGCAGAGCTTACCTCAAAGGCATTTACCTTGCTGCAGCCGGCGAATGCGCCGTAACCGATATCGGTAAGCGACGCGGGGATGACTACCGAGAAGGAAGCTGCTCCTGTTCCGCAGTTATAGAAGGCATGGGAACCGAGTGACGAGAGAGAGGAAAGTCCGGATATATCAAAGACAAGGGCGGAGCAGCCGGAGAAGGCACCGTCCTCTATTGCTTTCAGAGTAGAAGGAAAGGCGAGACTTTTCAGTGCCGTACAGCCGTAAAAGGCATCGGAGGCTATCGTTTCGAGTCCGTCCTTTACGAAGCGTACGCTCTCCAGCTTCGTACAGCCGGCAAAAGCACCTTTTCCGATGGTCTTTACATTGCCTGATAATTCTATCTCGGCAACGGACGTATTGCCTGCGAAGGCACCGGCACCGATGGCGACTACGGTATATCTGCCGTCTATCTTATTTATCGATACAGAGGTCTCTTTTCCCTTATAGGCGGTGATGGTAGCCCTCTTGTTGCTGTCAAGCGTGAACTCATAGAGACTGTTTGTGCTGGTCTGCGTATCATCCGCAAAGAGCGGGGATATACAGCAGATGAGCATGAGAGCGATGAGTATTATTGCTGAAAAGCCGATAGTTTTTTTCATTGCTTTTTTGCCTTTCGTAATTTACTTTTGAAAAATAGTTAAATATATAATATCATAAAATCCCGCGTTTTTCAAGTACCCAAAGCAGATTATATGTTTATAAATTGTAACTATTGTCTTTTTGCGGCGAAAAATGTCTTTATCCCGCAAAGGGTGATAAGTGCGCCGAATATCTTTTCAAGCAGTGTCACATCGACATTTCTGACTACGGCAAAGCCGAGAAAAGCGCCGCAGAAGCCGGAAATGCCGCATATAAGCACCGTCTGAAGGCGCAGCTTCCGCCGCAAAATGTGGATGACGGCGGCGCACGCGGAGGACACGGTAAAGAATATGAGATTTATGCCTTGTGAAGTGACCTGAGGGATATTTCTGACAAGGCGAAGATAGAGTATCAGCAGACCTCCGCCGCCGACGCCGGTTGCGGAAAGTGCCGCGGTGAGAAATGCGGCGAGAAAATCAAGCATGCGAGCCTCCTATCTGCGAAAAATCAGGGATATGCCGCCATAGACCATGATGGCGGCCATGATAATGGTGAAGACGATCTTTTCAAGCAGAGTTTTCGGCATTGTTATAAGCTCCTTTTTATCGGTTGTGGAAAACGTTCACCGCACCAAAACAAAAAAAGAAGCCGGACGAGGGAACCTTCGTCTGACTTCTTTGCGCGACTACCATTCATTGCCGCTTATCATAGCACAATTTCAGGCGTCGTGTAAGAGGCTGAGAAAGGGTTCTCCTATTTTGCCGAAAACGATCCCCTTGAAAACAATAAGTTTTGTGGAAAGCTGTAAGGAGGGGAGAAGCTCGACTGAAAAAGCTCTGCCGGACAAGGATGAACTGGATTGATTTGAATGTGTTGTAAAATCTATCTAATTTATCTGTTGAATATGGAAAAATAATGTGGATATCATTGTGCACTCTGCGAATAGACAAACTGCTGACCTTTGGGTATAATAAAGCCAGAAACCAGAGAAGTACAGCAGAAGCTCAAACGAGAGCTAACCCCGCTGACTTGAAGCAGAAAGGAGCGAAGACCGATGGTTGATATGGAACCCGCACAGTGTGGACAGACTGTCGGGGATCGCTGAGAAGCAAAACAGAGGCTCACCACAAACGGGATGTTTCCCCCGTATAAAAACACAAAAACGAGAGCCGGTCTTGAGCATCAAATAATGCGAACAACAGAACAGTCTGTCGAGTATAAAATCCCATGGCAATTCAAATAGATCCGCCGGAGAGTGATCCTTATGAAAACTTTACGGAGACCTGTATTTGAATGATCGAAAAGGAGAACCTCCAATGTACTAAGTAGTGGAACCCTTGGCAAATCTAACTCGAAAGAATGTGGTAATATGAAATTCATCTCCATGATTCGTGTTCCGCACTCCAACAGTTGAGAAAAGGGTCAATCCAATGTACTAAGTAATGTGTCCCCTGAAAATTCCAAGTTCTTCATCGTTTCCAAAGGAGATCATTCCAATGAAACGTACGGTACAGACCGAAAAATGAGGAAACCGAGGATAAGAGGCTTATGACTCCGAAGAAGTAAGGATCCTGCCGGATGGTGGCTTGCAACCGCACCATCCGGCAGGTTTTTTGTTTGGGCCGGGAAAGATTCCGGCCCCTTTTTATTTTGCGAGAATGCAGCCGATGTCTCTTGACAATTTCTCCTGCAAGCGTTATTGTTAAAAATACTGTCTATATTTTAAGGTAAGGAGAACATCATGCCACAAACTACCACTGCGCCGCGCAAAAAGACACGGCTGATGACCGAGGGCGGCATCTTTAAAAACCTGCTGTTGTTTGCTGTGCCGCTGATTTTGGGCAACCTGCTTCAGCAGCTGTACAATACGGCCGATTCCATCATCGTGGGCAATTTCCTGGGCAGCAACGCTCTGGCAGCCGTTGG
>ENA-OROD01001944-OROD01001944.1-human-gut-metagenome-genome-assembly--contig:-NODE-1944-length-15531-cov-5.411605_pt1 | contig 15531 bp, 13 predicted proteins | sample MGYA00242123_ERZ509038 | MGnify/ENA primary metagenome ERZ509038 (study PRJEB26280, sample SAMEA2338719) | human gut metagenome | biome: human gut; feature: human-associated habitat; material: faeces... | reverse complement strand
GCGGTGGTGCTTACCGTGACAGCATACAGGCATGGCTCCCCATCAAAAATATCATCGGTGGAGTGGTCATCACCAAGGATAACCGCTTTGTAAAGATCCTGGAGGTGCTGCCTGTCAACATCTATCTGAAATCGGCCAGCGACCGCCAGAACATCATATCTTCCTTTGCGGCATACCTGAAAATCGCACCAAACGACCTTCAAATGGTAGCCCGAACGCTTCCTGCGGATACGCAGGCGTATGTAGAGCAGATGCACCGTTATGCTGAAAATGAGGACAACGAAGCGTGCCGGGAAATGATTGAGGACAACATTCAGGAGATCGGTCTCGGCATTGCCAGCAACGCCATGCGGCATCGCTTTTTTCTGGTCTTTCAGTATGAAGCTGGGATGCGAGCCAAGCGCAATACCGTGCAGGCCATCGTACAGCGGCTCAACGAGGAGGCGGACACTGCCCGGCGGTATCTGGACCTCTGTGAGCTGGAGGTGTTGGAACCCCGCTACTGCGACAACTTCATTCTCAATCTACTGTATGAGATCCTGAGTAAGAAGACCAGCCAGCGGGTCCGGCTGCCCGAAGGGGTATTTGACATGACTACCGCCGTACACGGCATTTATGAGGAGTGAGACAATGCAGACGAAAAAGATCCCCAAGAGGAAAACGGCGGCAAAGTCCGCCCCGGCAAAGGTCAAAAATGAGAAGCGGAGCAAAGAGGGGCAGGCAAGCGAAAAGCAGCCCTTTTTGAAGACACTGATTTTTGGTGAAGAAAAACCCGACTTAACAGAACTGGAAGCTGGCTCCACCACGATTCTTGATATTTTGTCCCCGACCACCGTGGACACCAAAAGCCGTGACTACATCGTAGTGGACGGCATTTATCATACCTATCTCTATGTTACGGGCTACGGGTACACCACCACAGTTGGCTCCTGTTGGCTGGCTCCGTTGGTAGAGGCCGGAGAAGGCATCAACGTAAATTTCCTGGTCAAGCGCCAGTCCAAGGATAAGATCCTCTCCAAAATCTCACAGACAACCATGGTCAACCGCTCCCGTATGCGGGATATCGGTGATACACGCCAGGACTATGAGGAGCTGGACAGCGCCATCAACTCCGGCCTGTATCTGAAGGATGTGATGAACCGTCAAGGCGAGGATTTCTACTATATGCACACCCTTATTGAGGTGACAGCTCCTGACCCGGAGACACTGGAGCAGCGTGTTACGGAGGTTGAGAAGCTATGCGTATCCATTGATATGATCGCCCGGCGCTGCGACTACAAAAACGAGCAGGCGTTTCTGTCATCTCTGCCCATTCTGGCCATCGACCCGGATATTGAGCGCAAGGCGCGGCGCAATGCCTTGACCTCCGGCGTGGCAGCGGCGTTCCCTTTTGCCTCCTATGAGCTCAGCGACCACAACGGTATCTTTCTTGGCCTGAACCTCTACAATCGTTCTCCGGTCTTTCTGGACCCGTATGACGACTACAAATACACCAATGGCAACTGGTGGATCGGTGGCTCAACTGGTGCGGGCAAGACGGTTACGCTCCAGTGCCTTGGCGGGCGCCTCCGGCAGCAGGGCAAACGGGTCATTATCATCGCGCCCAAGAAGGGACACGAGTTCCGGCCTCTCTGTGAGAAACTGGGCGGGTTGTACCTGCGAATGTCACCATCGTCTAAGGACTGTCCCAACCTCATGGCCATTCGGAGAAAATCTCTGGACTCCTATGCCAAGCTCAAGAACATTGCCGCCCGTGACGACTCTGTGCTGGCCGATAAGATCGCGCAACTCATCATCTGGTTTTCTCTGAAGAAAAAGGACCTGGGCGAAGAGGACAAGAGCAGATTGGACTCCTCTCTGGTAGAAGTCTATAAGCGGTACGGCATCACCTTTGATAACAGTACCATTGTGGATGAGGAAGGCAATTTCCATACCATGCCCATTCTCTCGGATTGGTATGATGTGCTTTATCAGGACCCGGATACCCGGTATTTGGCCGTGGTGCTCTCGCGCTATGTGACCGGCTCCGCCTCAGCGATGGCATCCCGCAATGACATTGATCTGGATAACAAGTACATTGTTCTGGACCTGTCCGGTATGCCAGACGACATGATCGCAGATGGTACATTCTGGGCTACCAGCATCGCCTACGACCTCATTATGAACTGTGAGACCGACCTCTCCGCACTGCTGGCAGACGAGCTATGGAGCCTTGTAGGAGCCACGGCCAACCCGCAGGCCGCGGGTTTTGTTCTTGAAATGGTAAAGACGATCCGAGGTCTGGGAGGTATTGCGGTGACCAGCACTCAGGGTATGCAGGACCTGTTCAGTCTGGAGGGCGGCAGCTACGGCAAGGGCATCCTTGACGCCAGCCGCATAAAGCTGGTCATGCAGATGGAGGAACAGGAGGCGCGGCTCATTCAGGATAAGCTGAACTTGTCTGAGGATGAGGTGCACCAAATCACACGCTTCCGGCGTGGTGAGGGTCTGCTGTGTATTGGCTATAATCATGTGCCGGTGGCCTTCCACACCACGCCAAAGGAATATGAGGCGATCACCACATCGCCCACCGACCTCCGTGTGAAACGGATGGAGGCTGCCAATGAATGACATGAATCAGGACATGACCCGTATTCAGGAGTTGGTCGGAAATGCATTCGGCCAGACCGGTTCCCTTGTGGCGCTGGCCAACGGTGGACAGATGAATCCCAACAAGCTGCAAAAGACGCTGGAGCAGACCATGGAGCAATTTGAAAACGCGGCGCTGGAACTTCGCCGCCTGTGTGAACAGTATTCACCAGGGGTTGGAGGCTTTGCAAAAAAGAACTATCTGCCCGCCATAGATGTGACCGGGAACGTGGAGGAATTTGGTTATGGTTGGCTCCATATCACCCTGAACACGCTTTTGCCCCACTGTCGGTATCAGCGTCCCAACTGGCTCAGCGATACCATCAGACGCCTCCTGGACGGCTATGAGGCTTGTGGAAAAAAGCTGCCGTTTTACCGCCACGCCATGCTGGTGATCGACGAGCATACGGCCATAGAAGGACGCCACATTTTCGATCAAGACAACAAAGGCTGGAAGGCTGTCAGCAATGCCATCAAGGGAAGGCTGATCCCTGACGACGATCAGTACACCCTCGCTGTCGCTCTATTTTCTACAAAGGTCAAGGAGCAGGAGTGCTGCCATATCACACTGCTCCCGAAGTCGGATGCCCACGATTTTTTTGCCGCCCATTCCAGTGATTATGCCCTTGGAAACTTCTATTCCGGCCACTGGTGCTGATGACCTATATGGATAAAAAGTTGCAAAAACACCCATAAGGTTCTGCCCCAATTTCGGCTCGTTGCAGCCGGGCTCCGTGTGGCAGCCACCTTATGGGTGTCGAGACCCTTCAAAGCATTGATATAAGTAAATTTTCCCAAGTGACTAAAGCTGAAAAAATACATACCGGCCTTACTACTATGTGGGGGCATAAGGTTGCCCTCACATAGAGGCGGCAAAAGACGCCGAAATTGTTCTTGCGCCGGAAGCGGCGCAAGGACGGTTTCGGCGTTCGCAGGAATCCGGGAGGGGTGATTTTAGTGTGATCTTCAGCGTGAGAGATATTGATGTTCTGCGCCTGCTTTACTGGTGTCAGAATATACGGCCTGATGATTTGAGCAGCATCTCCACGAAAGCAGAGCGGGAAAACCTGCTTGCTCTGGGATTCATTAAACTCCATGAAAAAAGCAATACCTTGACTATCACAGCAAACGGTAAGGCGTTTCTCCATGTGGTTTTAGAGGGCGCGGTACCTAACCTGACGATTTCCTATCGTGAGGAAATTATCAAACGCCGTATCCGTTTATCTCAGATTGTCTTAACAGCATACTTTGCCGGCGTTGATATATTTACCACGGCGGCAAGCAGCATGGCTGGCCGTGCTGCCTTGTTTCTCACTGCGATCACAAGGGGGCGTGGCCACAATCCATGGGGCAGTTCACGAGTTGGGGCGATTGCCCATTTGGGTGGTGTTTATTATTCAACTCACTATGTATGCCCGAACATTGGCCGTATGGCAATCAATGATGAGCTGGTTGCCTTCCATAACCACACCAATTTTGGCAAGGACACCCAGAGGGCATTCATCTTTGCCGGGCAGACCTATGGTGATGTGATTGAAGAACTAAAGGTGCGTGATGAAAAAAAGGGCACCAAGCTGATCAGCTATGGAGAAGCCTACCGCAGCCTTACTTATCCGATCCATCTGCTATCTTGTGATCAGACGGGTTCGCTACAGCTCCAGATCATGGCGGTGCCAAACTACAGAGAAAATCTGGCAAGGCTTATGCTCAAGTCAGCATATCACCCGCCACCAAAAGATGTCCCCGCCTGGGACGCGCTTTACAAGGGGCGCCCTTTTGTTATTGGAGTGGACATGAACCTGCGGCGAATCGACGCCGCCATTAAAATTGCGAAAAAGAGGGAGTGTCTGCCGATTTCACTGGCAGCCTTGGACGGACAGGGCGACGCTGTTCTTCTGTCCCGCTATAAAGATACCGGCCTTGCCACTGTCTATAAGGTGACGGGCAGTATCCTGACCGAGCTTTTGGGGCGGCCTCCATCGTTTTACATTCCGCCTCGAACGCAATATCTGACGGAGAAAGGAGATGTGGTCGATGCCCCGCTTATCCAAACTGCTGGAAAAACTGGAGGACCGCGTGGCAAATAAATGGGGGCGCTGGTATGAACGCAACAAGACGCGCTTCCCACTCTACGTTGTGCTGGGGCTTCTTGGATGGTATCTCTATGGGATGTTTCTCAATTCCCTGAAGCTTGGAAAGGAGTCGGTATTCAATACCACCGGTGAAGTGGTCGAGAGTATATGGGTTTTCAATCCTTTCAAAAATCTTTTCGTGGTCTTTACGCCCTTCGGTCTTGGCGTGACGGCGGTCATCCTGCTGCTGGTCTGCCTCATCACAAAAAAGGGGTACAGCTGGTTCTCCGGCTACAAGTTCACTCGAGATCCCCGCGGCTTTGATATCCTTCCAGACGGTACCCATGGCACATCCGGTTTCAGCACCAAAAAGGAGCTTGCCGAGCACCTGGAACTTGGAAGCGCTCAGGAAGTCACCGGTATGCTGCTGGGCCGCATCAAGACACACCCGAATGACCCGGATAAATACTCCACCTATGTGGCCCACCGCATGAAGCCCGGTGAGAACAATAACATACTGTGCATCGGCGCCCCTGGCTCTTACAAGTCCAGGGGCTTCATCATACCATTCCTCATGGGCTGCGCCCAGAGAAGCTACCGTGGAATGTCTCTTGGCGGCGGAGACAGCGCCCAGGCCCATTTGGAGTCGGTCATTGCCACCGACCCGAAGGGCGAGCTGTTTGAAATGCTTGCGCCGTATTTTCGGGAAAGAGGCTTTTACGTGAAGGCGGTCAACTTTCTGGATATGGCTCACTCGGATGGGTGGAACTGTTTGGCCGATTTGGACACCAATCCCAACCTTGTGACCACCGTGGCCAACACCATCATCCAGAACACCTCTGGACCCAACGAGGCTGACGACTTCTGGAGCCGTGCCGAGCTGAACCTGCTCATGGCACTCATCCACTATGTCTGTAATTTGAAGGATGCCCAGGGCAACCTGCTGCCCATCGAGCAGCGCAGCCTTGGTGACGTCTATAGGATCCTTGCCTACAAAAGCGTCAATGAGATCAACCGTATTCTGACAGAGCTTCCGCCGGAGCATCCGGCAAAGGGACCTCACGGTCTGTTCCTGAAGGCCAGGGAAAACCTCTGGGGCAATATTATCATCGGCCTTGGCAACCGGCTTGCAATCTTTCAGGACCCCTTGGTAGATAAAATCACACGCAACCACGATGTGGACCTGCTGCTGCCCGGGCAGAAACCCTGTGCCTACTTTGTCATCATTTCTGCGCAGGACAGCACCTATCGCTTTCTCAGTTCCCTGTTCTTCTCGCTGACCTTTCCCCGGCTTTCCGACTATGCCCGCCTTCATGGCGGACGTCTTCCGGTACTGACCAATTTCTGCCTGGAAGAGTATTTGAATATCGGCTACATGGACGGCATCTCCGATGTGTTCAATTCCATTCGCGGCTTCAATATGTCAGTGCAGTTGGCGGTACAATCCCTGTCCCAGTGGAAGGAAAAGTATCCCGGAATGGAGTGGGAAAATCAGCTCAACGCCTTTGACCAGACCATATACATGGGCTGCAACGACCTGACCAGTGCCAAATACTTCGCAGAGAAGTGCGGCAAGGTCACCATCTCTGTTACCAACAACCAGTTCCCCCTCATGCCGCTGTTCTCTCCTGTTTACAGCACCACCCGTCCATACTCTCAGACGCGAAGCAATACCCAGCGTGACCTGCTGCAGGCAGATGAGTTCCTGCGGCTGGATCGGTATAAGTGCGTGGTCATGTTCAACCACTATAAACCGGCGCAGCTCTACAAGGTGATGCTTGAGGAACTTCCGGAGTGTAAGAACCTGCACAAGTGCAGTGTGTTCGATTACATCCCCGACTGGAAGAAACGGGAGGAAGCTGAAAAGGAACGGCGTCCGGCTGCAAAACAAAATGTCGACTCACGGGCTGCGCAGCCGGAGCCCGCTGAGCAAGCCATCATGCAGGAAAGAAGAAGTAGCTTTCAGGAGGAGCAGAAAACTGTGGGGGCAGTAAAGAGCCCAACGCAAAAGCAGGATTCCGGCACAAGCTGCATTTATGAGATCCCGTCTATGAAGTCCTCCGCACCGGAGGACATTGGACTTGTGGAGATGACCCGCAGCGCCATCATTGGAAGCGACGATCCTGAACTGGAGGAGCTGGATGATCCATCCCGCATTCCGCCAGGCCGGGGAATATAAAAACGGAGGCCTTTCGGGCCTCCGCTAGAGTTTAGAGTCTTAATTCAGCTATCAGCTCTTCAAAGCTGATTTGTCCGAGCAGGGGTTCGATGTCTTGTTCCTCCTGCGTTTCGATTTGCATTTCTTTTTCATCCATCATCTTATCACCAAAAGCTATTCTACTGACCGACCACGGAAAAGTCAATGACTTCTTGGTTTTGGACATGGTGTTGATTTTTTCATTGCTCTTATGTATAATAAGGGAAGATAGTACGCAAGATAATACGCAAGTTATGGAGGTGGTTTTCGTGGGAGCCTATACGCCGCCCTTTACAATTACCAACGAGATTGTATCCTATGTGTCCTCCATCTCAGAAAAAGTTGGCCGAATCACGGCAACGAGCAGTCTGGAGACCAAGCCGCATCTGAGAAAGAACAACCGCATACGCTCTATTCATTCTTCCTTGCGGATTGAGGCAAACTCCCTTTCCCTCGGCCAGGTCCGAGATGTAATCAACGGTAAGATGGTGCTTGGAGAGCAGCAGGAGATCCAGGAAGTCAAAAATGCCTACGCTGCCTACGAGCACCTATCAGAGATCGATCCCTACAGCATTCGGGATCTAAAGCAATTCCACGGTATTATGACAAAATATATCGTAGAGGAGTCCGGTGAGTTCCGCCGGGGCGAGGAAGGCGTCTTTAATGGCGATCAGTGCATCTTTATGGCGCCGCCGGCAAGGCTGGTTCCGCAGTTGATGGATGAATTGTTTGGGTGGATGAAACGATCCGGCAGCAGTATCCATCCTCTGATTCTCAGCAGTGTATTTCACTATGAGTTTGTATTCATCCATCCGTTTTCGGATGGGAATGGAAGAATGGCAAGACTGTGGCACACGGCGATCCTCGCAAAATGGAACCCGATTTTCGAATATATCCCCATTGAGAGCCAGATTGAAAAGTTCCAGAGTGAATACTACGATGCCATTGCGAAGTGCCATGTGGACGGTGCATCCACCCGCTTTATCGAATTTATGCTCTCACAGATCGACAAGGTGCTGGATGACATTGGGCTTCAAATTGCGGATGATAACGAGCAGTTTACCGAGTATATCAAAAAACTGCTTGCATCAATGGAATATGATATTCCCTACACTGCAAACGCACTGATGGAGAGACTGGGCCTGCATTCAAGAGAGGGCTTTCGCAGAAATTACCTGCGCCCGGCGCTGGATATGGGGCTGATTCGTATGACCATCCCAGATAAACCCAATAGCAGGAATCAGAGATATGTAAAAACCTGACCGAATTGCAAGATAAGAGGAGCATCTATCACAAACGTGTGATAGGTGCTTTTCTTATGCCAATTTTAAGGAGGAAGACCCATTATGAGGGCTGCGAAAATGAAGGAGCGTCCAACGTTCCAACTGATGTGCCAAACCGATGTGCAAAGCATTTATCATATGCAGATGCCACGCTGGCTGTTTTCCGATCCCCGCTATTGCGAGATGAGCCTGGATGCTAAAGTGGCCTACACGTTCCTACTAAACCGCTTCCAGCTCTCCCGCAGAAACGGTTGGGTCAACGAACACGGAGAGGTCTTCGTGATTTTCCCTCGCAAGGCGTTGGCCAAAGAACTTCGTATCTGTGAGCAGCGTGTCACAGCTGCATTTAAGAAACTGGTTGAACTGAAGCTGGTGTGGGAGAAGCGCTGCGGTCGAGGTGACGCCAACCAGATCTATCTTGCCCGCGTGACTCCCATTGAGGACCCGGACTACTCCTGTGCTCCTTTTATGCCGGAAGAGCAGGCAGCTGATTGCGGTTCAAGAACCGCCGATTTGGAAGGTCTTGCCGCTGCGGAGACTCCTGCGCCCAGTCAAGAACCGCAGAATCCGCAATCCAAGAACCACGGAAACAGCGGTTCAAGAGCCGCAGATCCTGCGCCTCCAGAACCGCAGAACTTGACGCCAAGTAAGAAAGAAAAAAGAAATATTGATCTTAGTCATATTGGAGTCAGTCAGTCTGTCAGCGCGAGTGCGCGTGACGGACGGACAGACGAGGAAGCAGAAGAGGAACTTTTGGATATTCTGGACAACTGTGAGCTTTACTGCTTTGAGCCTGAGACCGCTCTGGTGTTTGAAAACGCCATTGAGCGGCTTTTCTATTCCGACAGCTTCCGCATTGGAAATGCCACTCTGCCTCAGTGCCGTATCCGCTCCAAGCTCAAGCGGCTGGACGGCATGATCCTGCGGGATGCGGAGAGCAAGCTCCACGCAAACAAGGACCGGAATGTGAAAAACAGCACTGCCTACACCATGGCGGTACTGTTCAACTGCATTGCCGAGAGTGAAAGCGATCTGATCATCGACCCGTATCTCAACACCATCGGTTCAACGGCCTGAAGGAGGTGAGGAAAGCATGATACTGACCAATCAGCAAAAGTTTATCGTAGAAGCCACCAAGCAGCTCCAGTATCTTCGTGTGCGGCAGCTCCATGCCATGCTGCAGGCGCATTACGGCCCGAAAGGCGTTGAGATCGGAGAGCATCGCATGAGCACCATGCTGCGCCAGCTGCGCACAGCCAGCAACTGCATTTTCCTGCAGGACGATCTGGTGACCTACGGGCATCGGAAGATCTCAGAGCATTATCTGGAGGCCATTGACGTCATGCTGGAGCTGACGGAGAATGCCCCACTTTTCTACTCGCGAGACCGGCTCCTGGAGCCCTGTCTTCTCCGCTTTGGAGGCGATGGGGAGATGCTTGGATTGCTCTTCACTGTCACATGGCTGGACATTCCCGGCCGCGCCGCCGCGCAGCCCCGCATGAAGGGGGAGCGCATTATCTGGATCACTGACTGCGTGGACATGAGCAACATCGTCCTGCCCAAACACCATTTTTTCGCCCGCCGTCAGCCGGACGGCACACACCGCTTTTACGGCTCCTCGGAGTCTGAAAGAAATCAAAATCAGGAGGTAAACTAACATGGCAAGAAAAAAGACCAATCCCGAAGAAGAAGTCAATGTGACCGCTGCCGCCGAGGAACCTGCTCCGCAGGATACCCCTCTGACTGAGGCCGGGATGCCCCCGGGCGATGTGCCCGAGGCTACCACAGGGATCGATCCCACGCCGCCTCTCTCCATCGAAATGCCCACCGCAGAAGAAGCCGGTGCGGATGAGATCCCAGTGCCTGCCGAAATGCAGGATACAGGAAAAGAGCCGGAGCCTGCCGAAAAGTACGGTGTTGATACTTTGGAGGAGGCGGCCCCACCGGATCACGTCCCCTCCGCAGAGGAAAGCGACTGGGGCTTCCAGGAGGAGCAAAAGGACTCTGCGCCTGAATCTGCACCGCCTGCGCCGCCGACACCCTCCAAAAGTGACCGTCAGAAGTTTTTTGAACTGAAGTTCAATGAGCTGGACCGCAAGCTGACCCCGGAGGAACGGCAGGAATGGAACACCATCTACGCATCTTACCGTGGCCGCAGCGCTATCACCGGAACTATCATCGGCGTAGACCCCCTTTCCATCTATGTCTGGAACCCTAAGACGGAGGAGCGGGAAAAGAAAACCATGTACTGCGCCATCGTAGTGCCGTACCGTGTGCGCATTGTGATCCCCGCATCGGAAATGTGGGAGGAGGGCGAAGAACGGCCCGACTATGTGCTTCAGAACATGGTTGGAGCAACTGTTGACCTGATTATCATCAAGGTGGAGCGTGAAGGAAACTTCGCCATTGGTTCCCGCCGGCTTGCCAACCGCAGCCAGCGGTATTTCTTTGCCCACCGGGAGGATCTGCGCAGTATCGGCGCTCGCGTCAAGTGCCGGATGCTGGCCGTAGGGCCGAGGCGCTGTCTGGTAGACTGCTATGGACATGATCTGGATATTACCCAGCGGGAGATGCGCTACGCCTCTATTCCTGACTTGCGGAATGAATACCACCCTGGCATGGAGATCGACTGTATTGTGAAGATGTTCGACCCGGATAACGATAAGCTGGAGATCTCCATCAAAGAAACGGAGGTCAATCCCTTCTTTGGGGCAGAGCAGCGTCATCCCGTTGGCTCCCGGCGCCTTGCTGTGATTTCGGGCAAGTATGGTGGCGGCGTGTTCTGTAATCTGCCTGATGGCGTGGTCTGTATGTGTAACTACTCCTATCAGCATGAGGACGCTGACTTCATGGTTGGTGAGCACGTCATGCTGATCGTACAGCGCTACGAAAACGAAAAGCTCCAAATGTACGGAAAGATCATGAGCAAGTGGTGAGCAACAAAGTGATCCCTGCGTCAGAACTCTGGCGCAGGGATTTTTGCACATACGCCGCATTGCGTAGCGAAACCTTTGGGACGCTTCCCCTCCTGTCCATACCGAAAGGATCTCTGCGTGAATAAAATGAGATCAAGAAGAAAAACTATTTGTGGAGAGCTGTTCGTGCCATTTCGGCAGTCGTGCACATATAATTGCCGAAATGGTATTGACGACCAGAGAAAAATGGGTATAATGGAGACGATACCAAAACGGCAGTTAAATATAGTCAACTGCCAAAATGGTACAAGGTGAGGTGACGTCGTGTTCGATCAAAGTGTGTTAGCTGCGTTGTCTGCAAAAAAGGCATTCAGCTTGAAAGATTTTCTGCTTGCAAATCAGGCAAACGGATGTCTGCTTGGCGAGGAGGCCATCAGAAAACGTCTGCGGAGCCTGATACAGACCGGAGAGGTGATGCGAGTCGGAAGAAACGCCTACTGTATTGCGGAAAAGAATGTGGGGCATTATCGCCATGAATATTCCGAGCTTGCCGAGCGTGTGGCGGCAATCGTGCATGAGGAATATCCCGTGCTGGAGTTTTCCATATTCGAGCTCATTCAATTAAATGAATTTGTCAATCATCAACTCGCTCATAATGTGCTGTTTCTTTCCGTAGAGGAGGGAATCGGCGAGTTCGTCTTTGAGACGTTGAAAGAGCACTTTCCGGGTAAAGTGATGCTCAATCCAACACCGGAACTGTATCACCAATATTGGTATGAGGACATGATCGTGATCGGCAAATTGGTAACAGAAGCACCGAAGGGGCATGAACAGCCATGGCATACCAGGCTTGAGAAAATGCTTGTGGATCTTGTGACGGAGCAGATTTTGATGGAGAGCATCAGTGAAAACGAGATCCCGGCCATTCTGGAAGATGCTTTTTCGAGGTACGCCGTAGATGAGAGCTGCCTGTTTCGCTATGCAAAAAGGCGCACGGCCGAAAAACGTCTGCGGACATTGATCCGGGAAAAGACAAATATTTCACTGAGAACGGAGTAATAAAATGATACAGCCGAACAGTTTTGCGGAAGACCATATCAGACAACTGCAAAGAATCAGCAAACGCGATCCTATTTTGCTTGAGCGTGCTGTTTATGCCTTTGGGCTGCTGGAGGCATTGGCACGGGTGGGGATGCCGTTTATTTTCAAGGGCGGTACTTGCCTGATGCTGTTGATGGAAAGGCCCCGCCGGTTGTCTACCGATATTGATATTATCGTTAGGCCAGGGACGGATCTGGACGCCTTTCTTGAAAAGGCATCCAGAATATTCCCGTTCCAGAGCGTAGAGGAACAAAAACGCGTTGGTAAGAACCAGATAGAGAAGCGGCATTTTAAGTTTACCTACGATTCCCCTGTCAACCATAAGCCGTTATATATTCTGTTAGACGTTCTGTTTGAGGAAAACCACTATGCAGAGGTTATCAACAGGGAAATTCGCAATGAACTGCTACTCACTCAGCCGGAATACCTTATGGTGCAGGTTCCCAGTCCGGACTGTATTCTGGCAGACAAACTCACTGCGTTCGCTCCGCACACAACAGGAATCCCGTTGAACGTGGGCAAGGATATGGAGGTCATGAAACAGTTTTACGATGTGACCTCCCTGCTGGACAACTTCTCAGACTGTGGAAAGGTTCGCGGTACATATGAGAAGATCGCACGAGCCGAGCTTGCCTATCGGGGAATTGAGGCCATGGTCTCTGACTGCCTGATGGACACCTTTGATGCAGCCCTTTGTATCGCTGCGCGCGGAAAATTCTGCGTCCAGGAATACCCCCTGTATGTCAAGGGCATACGAGATCTGCGTGGACATATCTATGCAGAAAATTACAGCCCGGAAGTTGCCGCGACCAAGGCGCCACTGGTGATGTATATGGCAGCGTGTTTGTTAACTGGAAATGATTACATACGGGTCGAAGATCCTGCTGCCTTCATGGGCGAAAAGTTGACAGTAGACAAGCTGATGCCGCTGAGCTATCTGAGAAAGGCGAATCCGGTGGCATATGCCTATGCGATCAAAACAGACCAAATCATGGCAGACCAATTCCAGTGGCCTACCATCAAAAATGTGTGAAAAATGGCATATATACAGATTATGTTGCGTTTTGTATAGATATATGGTAGAGTATGAACACTAAATATGAAGGAAGTGCAACAATTATGAACAAGCAGGATTTGATCCACAAGATCGCAGAAGGTGCCGGAATCACTCAGAAAGACGCTGCCGCAGCTCTTGACAGCACGCTGGAGGCTATTGTTTCTGCTGTCGCTGCCGGAGAAAAGGTGCAGCTGGTCGGCTTTGGAACCTTTGAAGCCAAGAAGCGCGGCGCCAGAGTTGGCCGCAACCCCGCCACCAAGGAGGCCATTGAGATCCCCGCATCTACGGCTCCCGTCTTTAAGGCAGGCAAGGCTTTTAAGGACGCCGTAAAATAACCCTTCCGTTCGAGCGCAAGCCACTGATGGCTGCAAGGAGATATATGGAGCTGATGATCAATAGCCATCCCGACCTTGAAGGTGTGCTGACCCGCCGCACGGCTGCAAAATTAAAGGTACTGTCGAAGGGGTATTATGTGAAAGGCACCTCGCAGATGAACAAGGCTGCGCTGGTATGTGCCGTAACCGATGCTCTGAAAGAGCCGGACCGTCTTTCTGAATTGCTGCTTGTGGTTGATCCACAGACATACACACTTTTTCGCCGCGCAAGCGAAAGTCCCGATCCGATCAAAGTCAAAGATCCCGGCTCAGAGCAGTACAGGCTTTTGGACGATTTCTGTTATTTGGTTTGTGCGGATACGCCGGACGGTCTCGTTGTTTCTGTTCCGACTCAAATTCGTGCAGCATTCGAGCAGCTGAAGAACGATGGCTTTTTGAAGCAGAAGGATCGCTTTGATTTGCTCCATAATTACGCTATGGCGGCCATCCATCTGTATGGTGCAATCACGCAGGATGAGTTCGTGGACATCTTCAATCAGCAAAACAGCCGAAAAACATCGGTGGAGGAATTGTTCCCTGTTCTGATCCGCCACATCGCCGTTGGCGCTCCCTACTGTCTTTGGGAGGATTACATCGTTTGACGGTTTTGAGGATAACGATTTTGAGGATGTGCAGGATCTGATCCGCGAGTGCGGCAATAAGCCCCGGTATATTCCGGAGAGGAAAGCGCTGCTTCGCTACTCCGATTGGGATTACTATGAGAACACTGTGCATACCGATAAGCTGAAACAGTTCCTTGCAACCAAAGAGCTGATCGGTTCTGCGTCAGTCGAGGAGATCGTTGCCGAGCTGCAATATTCCTGCACCATAGAGGCTGGTACCCAGCAGATTTTCGATACTCTTTCCGAGTACGGCGTATCGCTCAAAGATTCGGAAATGAATGCTTTTATCGGTATCATCATGGGCATGAAGAACAACACCCGTTTGTGGGCCAATAAGGGACATACACCTAACGAGCTGGCTGCACTCTACGGAGTTCCCTCACTACAGCCCCCTCAAAAAACAGGCGGGCAAAGAAAAATTGGCCGCAATGAGCCTTGCCCGTGTGGAAGCGAAAAGAAGTATAAGAGATGCTGTGGCCGCTGACCATAGAGAAAGCGTCAACCGGAAAGCGCAGCAGGTTGGCGGACAAATGCACAGGTTCAGCAATGCGGCAGCTATGTGTGTGACCGTTTTGCCGGGTGGTCATGCCATTCCGGAGAACGTTTTTCGTGTGTCCAAATGGCAGGACGCGTGACCTGCAGCGAAAAATGCAAAAGAGAGTTTCAAGGCTCCACCCAATTCAAAGGGGTGGAGCTTTTTGCGCAGCAGTTATTTGCTGCTAAGGTATAATTCTGACCCCGCTTCATCGAAATGACAGAAAACGGACTCCGCTCTTTTCAGCTGGAGTCCGTTTAAGAGATTTACAAATTCATATTGATTAATCAGAAAATACTTTTATTGTATTTAACTCAAACTTCGCACCTTTGAAAATCAGCTGGGGATTACCCTGTCAGCAGCAGAAAGAGAGAGAATGAAAGGATCGGGAGATACTGAGTGTCAAATGAAAGCGTGTTAAAAGAACTCTATTCATCTGTCATTGCGTAATTCTTTGCTGCGACTGGATTGTGCACCAAAAGTGATGGCCTATACATATCCTTAAGCTGGGACCTCTAACGTTCTATGGTCGAACGCTGGAATACATTTTTGAGATTAAGGAGAATGCCAAATAATATTGAATGCCCCAGGCAGAGCACAGGACGCTTTGTCTGGGGCTATCTTACAAATTGCATCGAAACAGAGTCGCTCCGATGGGGCATATCAAACACTGGGAGTTCATCTTTTTCCTAGGCTGGAGCAGACTGTCATCAACCTGATTAAATCCGGAGTTTGCTATTTTGGAG
>ENA-OROD01001940-OROD01001940.1-human-gut-metagenome-genome-assembly--contig:-NODE-1940-length-15566-cov-7.496164_pt1 | contig 15566 bp, 17 predicted proteins | sample MGYA00242123_ERZ509038 | MGnify/ENA primary metagenome ERZ509038 (study PRJEB26280, sample SAMEA2338719) | human gut metagenome | biome: human gut; feature: human-associated habitat; material: faeces... | reverse complement strand
GTCGCGAGGCGGAAGCGGAACGGTGCAAGCTTCTTCTGACGAGACGGAAAGACGCGCTGTCAGGCGTGTCTGCCCTTGTTAACCGATACTAGCAATAGCATAAAACTGCCGGAGCAGCCGATGTCGGCGCTCCGGCAGTATCATATTCTCTCAGCAGCAGAACACTCTTCCGCCGCACATCGGGCCGAGACAGGCGTTGGCGACGCACATCGCCATGCAGAGTCTGTCGGGCGAGATGCCCCTGTGGTAGTGCACGGTATAATCGTCGTAGAAATCGCCGCCGCTCTGGAGCTGCTCCAACAGCCGCCGGTACTCCTCATTGCCGGGGTCGATCTCGACGGCTTTCTTCGCCGCGTCCAGCGCCGCGATCTTGTTGCCCATATACATGTTTGCGCCCGCGTTCAGATAGTACCACTTGCCGTCCCGCTCAGGCACCGGAACGCCGGAGAGCGCGTTGAGCGCCTCCTTGTACATGCCGTTGCGGATATAATTCTTCGCCGCGGTGTACTCGCTGCGCTCGGTCTGCTGCTGGGCGTTGTTCCACCCGCCGTAGCCCTGGCTCCAGGCGCTAAAGGGATCCCAGCCGCCCTGGCCGTACTGCTGGTATCCGTACTGCTGGCCATAGCCGCTCTGCCCATACTGGCCGTACGCGTTCTGCTGCTGGGCAGCCCCGCTCTTGATGGCGTCATATGCGGCGTTTATCTCGTTCATTCGTTTGGCCGCGTTCTCGTCCCCGGGGTTGCGGTCAGGGTGATACTTTTTGGCAAGCTCTCTATATGCTTTTTTTATCTCCTCATCGCTCGCATCCGGCGAAACTCCGAGAACCTTATACGGATCCTGATACATCTGAGGGTTCCTTCTTGTCGTTTTTTTCGCTGAACTTTTTGTTGAACTGCTGCCACAGCCCCTCACACAGGATATTCTTCATAATATCCGCATCCTGAACCAGCGGCAGACTGTCAAAATAAAATATGCACTCGCCGAGCAACATTCGCAGGATATCCCGAAAGCGCTCCGCGTTATTCGTAAGGCCGTAATATTTCCTGAACGGGTTATAGCGCGAATACAGCGTGTCCTTGTCCAGATCCATGCACGCGTCCATGACGTAGATGAACTTGCCCAAAGCGTTCGCCATGCCGCGCACCGCGCCGCCCCAGCGATCCTCGCGCCAGACAAATATCTCCGCCATGAGCGCTCCGAAGCAGGCCGCTGCCTCGTCCGCCCCGTCGGGGACGCTCTTTTCCACCTCGTGCAGTTGGTTCAGTGCTTCGGCTATCGCCGCGCACTGCCGAGGGTACTGCGCCTCAAGCTTTTTATAGCTGCGCTTCATAAGCCCCGCTTCCGCAAGCGCCGCGACACTGCCGTCATCCTCCCAGTCATCCATGCATTTCTGGTACGCCAGGGCGAGGTTCATGTCGGCTGCATAGTCGCTCGCCGCGTTCCTGACCCATTCGCGCGCCTTGAAAGGGTGCACAGCGCATGTGTCCTCCCCTGTTGTCTCCTCCGGCTCATAGAGCGAGGAGAGGAACAGCACAAGAAAGGTCATGTCGTAGGTCAGCGTCAGGCCGGATATCTGCCCGTGTCTTGCCCGCAGCGAGCGGCACAGCCCGCAGTACGCCGCGCGGTAGCGGCCGAACTGCGGCTCCGTCATAAGCTCCGGCGCCGCGACGAGATATCCGAACATCAGGTCTTACCGGTGAAGGTGTTGCCGCACTTGCGGCAGACTATTCTGATCTGTCCCTTACCGCGCGGCACTCTCAGCGTGGTGCGGCAGGAGGGACAGGTGAAGAACTTATAGTCCTTGCGCTGCACCCAGCGCTCGCGCCGCACGCGGTAGGCCGCGTCGATGCGGTATTTCAGTCTGATATATTTGCCGTTTTCCTCACGCCGCTTGGTAATGTTTCTCGAAAACATGCGGAAATAGATATAGACAAGAAGCGCTAGCACCGCGATATACAGATACTTCCCCACCCTGCCCGGAATAAAAATACTCAGCAGGATAAGGATCATCTCCAATATCAGCAAAAAATTGTTAAGCTGGTCATTGCCGTTTCTGCCGGCCATGAACCTTGCCAAACGCTCTCTCATATGCTCACCTTTACATCAAAAAATTTATTTCAAATTCTGATAATGTATTTTATCATAAGTTCCGCTTAATGTATCAAGAAACTGTAAACATACTAAAGATTATCTTTTATTTTTTCTCGCTTCGAGCGACAGCTCGATGATTTTCTCGCACAGCTCGCCGTAGCTCATCCCTTCAAGCTTCGCGGCCTTGGGGATAAGGCTCGCAGGCGTCATGCCGGGGAGCGTATTGACCTCGAGGCACCACGCTCTGCCTTCCCTGTCAAGGATGAAATCGGAGCGGGAATAGACCGACAGCCCCAGCGCGTTATGGAACCGCAGCGCCATGTCGGCGATCTGGGCGTACTCTTCCTCGGTTATCGGCGCGGGGCATATCTCCTGCGCGCCGCCCGCCGACGCCGCCTGATATTTTGCTACGTAATCGAACTTATCCGGCGGGACTATCTCGATGGCGCTCAGCGCGCGCCCGTCGAATACGGGGACAGTAAGCTCGCGGCCGACGATCTTTTCCTCGACGACTACGCGGTTGCCGTACTTCAATATCTCGGTCAGCGCGCCGCGCAGCTCTTCGCGCGTATCCGGTATGCTGACGCCGATGGACGAGCCGCCGTCCACGACCTTGACGACGCAGGGCATCGGCAGAGTCTCCGCAAGGTGCGAAATATCGGCCTCGGTGTAGCGCAGCTCCTGCCATTTGGGCGTGCGTATTCCGGCGGACTCCATGATGCGCTTTGCCACAGCCTTATCCATGGCCATCGCGCTGCCGAGGCAGTCGGAACCCGTGTATGGTATGCCCAGCAGGTCGAGCGCGGCCTGTATCTTGCCGTCCTCGCCGTCCGCGCCGTGCAGGCCGAGGAAAACGCAGTCCGCAAGTGCGCATATCTCAAGCACGTTTTTGCCAAGTCTGCTTGGGCTTTTATACTTTCTCGACGCTATGACCGCCTTGATATCCGGTGCCTGCGTCTCTATCGCAACACTGCCGCAGAAACCGTCCGGCGCGTCAAACGCGTCCTCAAGGCTGCCCTCGTAATCTTCAAGGCCGAAAAACATATCAACGAATATCGCCTTATGCCCGCGCTCTCTCAAAGCCTTGCAAACGCTCGTGCCCGATACCAGCGAGACATGCCGCTCAGTGCTTATGCCGCCGCCAAGAACCACTATCTTCATAGCCGTCGCTCCTTCTCAAAAATAATAAAACATGACTTATACAATAACACTTCGGCATATAAAACACAAGAAAAAATTCCCGACCGGATCGGGAATTTTTTCTTATATAAGCAGCTATGCTTACTTTATATTGTGCATCGGAGTTATCGCAAGATAATCCTCCAGCGACGCATCGTTCAGGCACAGCTCGATAATCTGTCGGCCGACGGGATCAAGATCATCGGTCATGAACTGCGGGAGCTGCTCCTTGAAGAAGTCTGTGAGTATCTTCGTGCCGGCGTCAAAGCCCTCAAAGCCGAGCTTGGACTGAAGCTCCGGACGCAGGAAGGTCTGGCGGACGTACTGTCCGTCGATCTTCATCTCATCCAGCGAGTAGCCGAACAGTGGGCAGCGGGACTTCGCAAGGTGCTTCATGCGCACGGTGCCGCTGCGGCGGGCGAGGTATTCGCGGATGAGCCATTCGCCCATGAAGCCGACGTTATACGCGCCGATGTGCTGGTTCGGGATGAGGATATTCAGCGTCTCCGGCGTGTCCATGAGCTGATGGAGCAACATGTTGGCCTGCGTGACCTTCATGCCGGTGGCAAACGGCCAGTAGGAGCCGACGCCCTCGGCCTTCAGGCCGCTGCCGGCGTTGGAATCGGCGATGGACGGATTCTTGAAGCCGCGCGGCGCGATGAGACGCCACAGCCAAGCGATGGATGCGGGCACGAACTGCACCAGACCCATAACGCCGTAGTTCGGGTTCGCAGCGGTGGACGGCGGCATACGCACGCCGAAGGAGCGGACATTGACCTCCTGCGGCTTGTTGCCGGGGACAATGTTTTCTATCATGCCGCGCGGGATTATCACGCGCGGGTTCGAGCAGGGCTTGCCGTTGGACTCAATGACGTGCTCCCAGATAAGGCAGGTCGCGTTCGGGACGCCGTCCATGTTGAAGAACTCCAGCGGCTCACTAGGATGGATGCTGATGCGCTCATAGGTGGGGCTGTTGCCGTAGTAGTTATCGCCGTCCATGCGCAGGAACCAGCCGTCCTCTGCATCGACGATGACCAGATGGCCGGAGCCGTTCTGCATATCCTTGTGCGCCATGACCATATCGTCGGCAATGGGGTGGATCTTGCAGGTTTCGCCCATGCTGAGGTAATATTTCTCGCCCGTGACGGTATGCGTACCGAGCAGGAGGCGGCCGTCCTCCTCATGGTGGACTTCCTCAAGCATCTCGCTCTTGCCGCCGCCAGATGCGCCCTCGTGCATGAAAACGATCTCGTTTTCATAAGGAGTCTCAAGCAGCGCCGCAGAGGCATGGTTGGTTATCCAGCCCTCGTGCTCGCCGATATCGAGCAGCATGGAGAACACGCCCTTCTTTGCGGAGGGGCCGGGATAGAGGTTATAGGAAAAGACCTCGTGCAGCTTCTCGCTGCGCTGATGCACAACGACCTGCTTGCCGGAGAAATGCGTGTGTCTGAAGGGCGGAGCGACATAGATTATGCCGCGCGGCGTGAAGCCGGGCTTGACGTCGAAGATGCTCTCAAAGCCCTGCATATTCGCCAGCGACAGCGCGAAGAAGGCCGCGTTCATCGGGCAGATCATCAGGCTGTCATAGCCGTAATACTTTCCGCCGGCCTTGAAGGGCAGGAGGATTATCTGCTGCGTCGCCAGCCAGTCCATAGTCTCCTGGCGGAGCTTGGAGAACTTGTAGCCGTAGACGTCCTCAAAGCGTGGCTTGTCGGTCGGCAGATCGTCGCCTATGCGCATGCAGTCCGGATCGCGGCGGCGCATATAGTCCTCCATGAAGTTGACCACGGGGCCGTTCTTGCAGCGCACGACCTCCGCTTCCTTCACGATGCCCATGCCTGGCAGCGTGTAGCTGACGTCGTAGCGGGAGCTGTGCGTCGGACCAAAGCACATCTCCTCGAGCTGTTCCTTCGTCTCCGGATAGCAGATGCAGCGGCATTTTTTCAATGTCTCCGTCAGATCCTCCGGTAGAACAAATCTGTCAAAATAAGAGTCTGTAAACATGCTGATTTATCCCTTCCGCTTAGTGTTTGGCCGCGTGCTGCCGATGGCGGCAGCCTGCACCTTTATTTGTGAATATTTTACCATGTTTGTGATTATTCTTCAACGAATAAAATTAACGGTTTTTTCGCATCATCGGCGGCAGCGAAGCCGCACTTTATGTTAATTTTCCACAATTGCAGCTTTTTTATGTCCGCATTTTTATATTAAATCCAAGAAAATCCCGAAATCCCCGTTACATATTCTTCCTGTTTTCCGCAATGGATATTACCGAGCTTATGACGACAACTATCGCCAATATTACAATATATGCCCGCGTCACATCGCTGGTGAGGAACTTCATGAGGGGGTTGAAGCCGTCGAGGATCATTATCACGACAAGCCCTACGGCCATCGCGATAGCCAGATGCGGCAGGAAATTTTTCAGAAATTTCATTTTGCTTCTCCTTCCCCGATGCCGTCAAGCTCCTTTATCAGCAGCGCGTCGCCGAGCGCGCGCCCGCCGTTACTGGGGCGGCTGTATATGGCGTCGTTGAAGGTCATGACCGCCGATGCGCCGCCGTCGAGATTATACGCCGCCTTGCAGCCGAGATCCGCGAAGAGCTTGGCAAGCTCCTCTATCTTCAGGCCGCGCGAATAGCCGTCCTGCCGTCCGTCAACGACCACGAAGCAGTAGTGCCCCGGCTCGTAATATCCGATTGCGCTGCGCGGGTTCTCCCACTTTATGGGTGAGCTGGTGTTGAAGGTGGTCATCGGCACGCCGTCGGCGTCCAGTAGCTTCGGTCCGAATTTCCACACCTGATATACGTTCTTCTGCAGCTCGTCCTCAACGACGTATTCGTCCGGAGCATAGGTCGCCATCGTGCCGTCTTTATAGAGCACGCAGATGTCGTTGCTGGTCTGCTCGGAGAAATACAGCTCCCCGTTGCGGACAAGGAAGCCGCTGGTCTGATTGTTGCAGTAGTCGCCGTTTATCGCTATCAGCGCGCCGCTGTCCTCGTCTATGCCGAGGGCGCTCTGCTCGGCGTAGTAGCCGTAGCTGCCGGTCGCAAAATAGGTCTGGAAATTTTCGATCTGCCCTATGTAGATATCGGCGATATGGCACTGCGAGGAATACGCCCCCTCGCCGACGGTAACAGTGCTGATATTTATGGAGACATCGGGGCTGGTGTAGCTGTTTTCCGCGGAGACTATCTCATCGGTAAAGTGATCCGCGAATTTTTTCTGCCACTCCGTGCGGTTATCCACGACCTCCTCCGTCGGCTCCGGTGAGTTCTCCGGTGCCGCAGCCGCGGCCGGACTTTCCGACGGTGCCAGTGCCGCGCTTGTCGGCTTCGGCGGCTCAGCCTTCGCTATGCCCATGCGCGGGATGACGTGATGGAACAGCGCGAAAATGCAGAGCACAAGCCCCGTAAGCAAAATATCCTGTATTATAAGTCTCCACGCCGGAGTCTTTCCGCGCTTTTTCGCGCGTACCGGCTCCTCGGTATGGGACGGTGCGTATCTGTCCGCCATGGTATTATACCTCCCGATGGTATATGTGGTTTTATCAGTTGATTATAATTCATCAAATCTTTCATGTCAATTAAACTTGCAATGACCCGGGAAATATTATAGAATCTCAGTGCCGGAAGGGAGGGCGCACAATGCCGAATTACAAGCTTACCCTGTCATACGACGGCAGCCGCTACAACGGCTGGCAGAAGCAGGGCAACACCGACAACACCATACAGCAGCGTCTGGAAACGCTGCTCACCCGCCTTCTGGCGCAGCCCGTCGAGGTCGCGGGCTCCGGACGCACGGACGCGGGAGTCCATGCGCGGATGCAGGTCTGCTCCTTCCGCGCGGACACGGAGCTCAGCCCCGCAGAGCTGCTGGAGGGCATCCGCCGCTACCTGCCGGACGATATCGCCGCAGAATCGCTGGAGCTTGCCCCGCCGCGCTTTCACGCGAGGCTGAACTGCCGCAGAAAGAGCTATGTCTACCGCATATGGAACAGCGCGGAGCCGAACGTGTTTGAGCGGAAGTATCTGTACTTTTTCCATCAGGCGCTTGACGCTGACGCTATGCGCCGCGCCGCCGCGCTCCTCTGCGGGACGCATGATTACACTGCATTCTGCGCAAACCGGCACATGAAGAAGTCCGCCGTGCGGACGGTGGAGAGCATAGAAATTGAGCGCATCGGCGGCGAGCTCCGCCTCACGCTCACGGGCGACGGCTTTCTATATAATATGGTGCGCATCATCGCAGGGACGCTCATTGAGGTCGGATCCGGCAGACGCCGCGCCGAAGAGATGCCCGATATTCTCGCCTCTCTTGACCGCGGCCGCGCCGGATTCACCGCGCCGCCGCAGGGGCTTTTTCTCTGGAACGTGGAATATTGAAAAAAGCTGAAATTATCATTGACAAGTCTGTTGAATACTGTTAGAATGAGTCGTCTCAATTGGATATGAGTTTATCCGAAGCAAGATACGACCGCCGTTTTTAACGGCCAAGGCCACACGGACAGCCGGGTCGAATGCCGATTTTCCGCGGAATGCGGCGGCAACTTCTGTTGCCTTATTGATTGAGTTAAAAGCTCAAGTTTTATAAGTTGGTTACTATAAACCGATGCTTTAAGGGCATACAAACTTGTGAAATGGTCAATAAGAGTAGTAAAAGTAATCTTTGCTATATAGACTCTCATACCAAAAGAGGCTTAATATACTCCGGCTGAGTGCCGGGGATAATGGGCTTTTCAAGTGACGTATGCCGCAAAGCATGCGTCACTTTTTTTATTTTGGGGGCAGAGCCATGAAAAAAATCATCGAGCTGAAAAACATCACAAAGTCCTTTGACGGCGAGGTCGTGCTGGATCATATCGATCTTGATATCTACGACAACGAATTTCTCACGCTGCTTGGCCCTTCCGGCTGCGGCAAGACCACTACGCTCCGTCTCATCGGCGGCTTCACCACCCCCGACGAGGGCGACATCATCTTCATGGGCGAGAATATAAACGAGCTGCCGCCGTATAAGCGCAACGTCAACACCGTTTTCCAGCGCTACGCCCTGTTCCCCCATCTCAACGTTTTTGAGAACGTCGCTTTCCCGCTGCGCGAGAAGAAAGTCCCGCGTGACGAGATAGATCAGCGCGTCAACGAGATGCTCAGCATGGTCGCGCTCACTGGCTTTGAGCACCGCAGCGTCACCAGTCTTTCCGGCGGTCAGCAGCAGCGCGTCGCCATAGCCCGCGCGCTCATCAGCCGCCCGAAAGTCCTGCTGCTGGACGAGCCGCTCGCCGCGCTCGACCTCAAGCTGCGCAAGGACATGCAGCAGGAGCTGAAGAAGATCCAGAAGGCCATGGGCATCACCTTCGTGTTCGTTACGCACGATCAGGAAGAGGCGCTCTCGATGTCCGACACCGTTGTCGTCATGTCCGAAGGCCGCATCCAGCAGATCGGCACGCCTATCGACATATACAACGAGCCGCAGAACGCTTTTGTTGCCGATTTCATCGGCGAGAGCAACATCCTCGACGGTGTGATGCTCGCCGACTACAAGGTCAATTTCTCCGGTCACACCTTTGACTGCGTGGACGCCGGCTTTGAAAAGCGCGAGAACGTTGACGTCGTTATCCGCCCCGAGGACGTGGACATTGTTTCCGAGGAAAAGGGAATGCTCAAGGGCGTCGTGACCTCCGTCACATTCCTCGGCGTACACTATGAGATAATCGTCGATATCGGCGGCATCAAGTGGATGATACAGACCACAGATTTCGTCGATGTGGACGAGCACATCGGCCTTTATATCGAGCCTGACGCGATACACATCATGAAGAAGTCCGAATACTCCGGCATGTACGGCGACTACTCCTCCTTCTCCAACGAGTTTGACGAGCTGAGCGACGCGGAAAGCGAGATAGAAGAATGAAGCAGAACGTCCAGAAATCATCGCGGCTGACTCAGCGCCTGCTGCTGACGCCGTATTCGGTGTGGGCGGTGCTGTTCATCGTCGTCCCGCTCATCTTCGTGGCGTACTATGCGTTCACGGACACGAATTTCAACTTCACCTTTGATAACATCGCCCGCTTCTTCACCGCCACCTCGACCGTTGACGACGGCGCGGCGACCCGCGAGGTGCACACCTATCTCGTCATCTTCGGCCGCTCGCTGAAGCTGGCCGTGATATCCACCGCTATATGCCTGCTGCTGGGCTACCCGATGGCGTACATAATCGCTCGCGCAAACGCCAGGGCGCAGAAGATAATAATCACGCTCATAATGATCCCCATGTGGATGAACTTCCTTATCCGCACCTACGCGTGGATGACCATTCTTCAGGACACCGGCATCATAAACGGCTTTCTCTCCGCGCTCGGCCTTGGCCGCATCCACATCATCGGCACCGAGGCCGCAGTCGTCATCGGCATGGTGTACGACTACTTCCCGTACATGGTGCTGCCGATATACTCCATCATGGCGAAGATGGATAACCGTCTCATCGAGGCCGCCTATGACCTCGGATGCAGCGGCAGCGGAGTCCTGCGCCGCGTAATCTGGCCGCTGAGCCTGCCGGGCGTCATCTCCGGCGTGACGATGGTGCTCATCCCGTCGATAAGCACCTTCTACATTTCCCAGAAGCTCGGCAACGGCAAATTCTTCCTCATAGGTGACGCTATTGAGGGGCAGTATGTGGCAAACAATCTGCACTTTGCCGCCGCCATTGCCTTCATTCTTATGATAATCCTGCTTGCGGGCATGGCGCTGATGCAGCGCTTTGCCGACAAGCGCTCGCACATTGACTGAGGAGGTGTGAAGCATGAAAAAAATGTCCAAGGTGTACACCGCCCTCATTATGATTTTCCTGTTTGCGCCGATAGCGATACTGCTGTTCTTCTCGTTCAACGAGGCCAAAAGCCTTTCCGTTTTCTCCGGCTTCTCCCTCAACTGGTACCGCGAGCTTATGAAGGACGCGGAGACGCTCGGTGCAGTCCGGAATACGCTTATCCTCGCGCTCAGCGCATCCATTGTCTCCACCGTCATGGGCACCGCCGCCGCGGTCGGCATCAACCGTATGCGCAACAAGTACCTGCGAGCGACGATGGACACCGTGACGAACATCCCCATGATAAACCCCGATATCATCACCGGTATCTCGCTGATGCTGATGTTTGTATTCGTGGGGCGGCTGTTCGGCGCGGCGACAAGCCTCAGCTTCTGGACGATGCTCATCTCGCACGTCACCTTCTGCCTGCCGTACGTCATTCTTCAGGTCCTGCCAAAGCTGCGCCAGATGGATCGCTCTCTGCCGGAAGCGGCGCTCGACCTCGGCTGCACGCCGGTGCGCGCTTTCTTCAAAGTTGAGCTGCCGGAGATCATGCCCGGTATCGTGACCGGCATGATAATGGCCTTCACCCTCTCGCTCGACGACTTCGTCATCAGCTACTTCACCGCGGGCAACGGCTTCCAGACCCTGCCGATACGCATCTACAACATGACGAAAAAGACCGTCACGCCCAAGATGTACGCGCTGGCGACGATAATCTTCTTTGTCATCCTCGCGCTCCTTATCCTCACGAATCTTGTTGACAGCGACCCGAACGCCGAGCCGAAGCGCAGACGCCGCGAAAGCAGCCGCGGCCGCAAGATAGCGATCGGCAGCATCTCCACGGTGCTCGCCGTCATACTGATAGTCGTGCTCGTCAGCAGCGGCTCGCAGACTCTGACGCTGAACGTCTACAACTGGGGCGAATACATCTCCGACGGTTCGGACGATTCGCTCGACACGATAAAAGCCTTCGAGCAGTGGTACTATGAGACCTACGGCGTCAAGGTAAAGGTCAATTACAGCACCTACGCCAGCAATGAGGACATGTACGCCAAGCTCTCCAGCGGAGCTGTGAGCTTTGACGTTGTTATCCCGTCGGACTACATGATAGCCCGCATGGCAAGCGAAGATATGCTCCTCCCGCTCGACTTCGACAACATCCCGAATTATCAGTACATCGACGAGAGCTTCCGCGGCCTGTACTACGACCCGAACGACATGTACTCCATCCCCTACACCTACGGCGTTATCGGCGTTATATACAACGCAAACGTCGTTGATGAGGCCGACGCTAAGGGCTGGGAGCTGATGTGGAACGATAAGTACGCCGGAGACATCCTCCAGTTCAACAACTCCCGCGACGCATTCGCAACCGCGCAGTACATGCTCGGCCTGAACGTCAACTCCGACGACCACAGTGAGTGGGAGCAGGCGCTGGCAAAACTCAAGGAGCAGCGTCCGCTGGTCAAGAGCTACGTCATGGACGAGATATACAACATGATGGAGTCCGGCGAGGCGGCCATCGGCGCATACTATGCCGGAGACTACTTCACGATGCTCGACGCCGAGGCCGACGACGTTGACCTCCGGTTCTATTACCCCGAGCGCACGAACTACTTCATCGACGCGATGTGCATCCCCTCCTGCTGCCAGAACAAGGAGCTTGCGGAGATATTCATAAACTACATGCTCTCCGCTGAGCCTGCCATCGCAAACGCCGAGTACATCTACTATGCCTCCCCCAACTCTCTCGTCTATGAGGACGAGGGCTATCAGGAGGATCTCGGCGAAGAGGCCATGGAGATACTTTATCCTGAGATCGAAGATTTCAGCGCGCTGTACAACGAGTACGCGTACCGCAACCTCGATTCGGACATGCTCGACTTCGTGAACACTCTCTGGGAGACCCTGAAAATCAGCTGATACCGTGTTATTCTCCGGCTGTACGCAGCCGGAGAATTTTTATATACCTATAAAATAAACACATTTCATCCGATTCACGGGCTTTATTTTTCGGCAGCCATAGTTTATCATACGCGAAGGCTTCAAGCGCCTGTTCAACTGGGCGGCGCACGACTGCGAGGTCGTCGGCGAGACGGCGGACGGGATGGAAGCCCTGTCCAAAATCGACGCACTGTGCCCCGACATCGTCATAATGGACATCAACATTCCCATTATGAACGGGTTGAAGGTCATCCAGCTCAGCCGCATAAAGCACCCCGAAACCGCCTATGTCATCGTCTCCGGCTACGACGATTTTTCCTACTGCCGCGAGGCTCTGCGCCTTCAAATCACCGATTACATCCTCAAGCCAGTGAACTACGATGAGTTCGGCTCCTGCATCGACAATCTGAAGATATCCCTGTTTGAGCGCGGCGTCACGCACAGTGATCCCACGCTGGAGGAGTCGCTGCTGCGCCGCTATGACGGCATTCTGGTGCTTAAGGACGGCCGTGTGAACGAGTGCGGCAGCTTTGACGAGCTTATGCGGCAGAACGGCTACTTCCACGCGCTCTTCACTGTAGCTCAGTAACATATAAAACTGACACATTGCACTTCAAAAACTCACTATTTCTTCTCCGCCCAGTGCGATATGATATTAACGAAAGGCAGGAGATGAAAGATGGAAAAGATGACAGCATCGAGATTACTTCTGTGTGCGGCGGCGCTTATGGCATTATCCGGTATACTTATGGCGGTGTGCGGCCGCTTCGTCTGCGCGCCGTGTCTCTTCGCGGCGGCGCCGTGTATGCTCGGCACGGGGCTTGCCTTCCGTGCAGCGGACAAAAACATTGAACCGAATGGAGAACACGGTCAGGAATAATAATAGTAAGGAGCTGCAATAATGTCACCCACACTGAAAAACATACAAAAATGCGCCCGCGTTTTACATACGCTGGCGATAATAGCCGCAGTCGCGGCGTTCCTCGGCGCGGCCAGTGCTCTTGCCGCCGCGGTCGGTCTCTCGCGCTGGTATAACGCTCCGGCGGACGTGCTCGGTATGCTCGCGCCCATCATGGCGGAGCTGGATCACGGCAGCTACACGGCATCCGTCGCGCAGCTCTCCGCGGACGTCATAAGCTTAGCGCTTGACGGCGTTGTGCTGTGCTTCGCAGCAGCGTATCTGAAACAGGAGCTTGAGGGCGCAAAAGCCGGATAACGGGCATCATAGCAAGACATAAATCAACCCCTCCGGAGATTCCGGAGGGGTTATACTATTAATTGACCACATTCTGCGGCTTTCCGGCCTGAAACGCCCGAATATTTTCGACCGTGCAGTCCATGATGCGCTGGCGGCTCTCTCTCGGTGCCCAGCTGATATGCGGCGTAATGAGGCAGTTTTTCGCCTTGAGCAGCGGGTTATCCGCGCTTATAGGCTCGCTCGATACGACGTCAAGTCCGGCGGCGTATACCTTGCCGGAATTGAGCGCGTCGGCCAGATCCTGCTCCACGATCAGCGGGCCGCGGCTGTTATTGATTATGACGACTCCGTCCTTCATCTTCGAGATCGTCTCGCGGTTGATAATTCCGCGAGTCTCCGGAAACAGCGGGCAATGCAGCGACACGACGTCGGCACGGCACAGAAGCTCATCCAGTTCCACGTATTCGGCGATCTCCGCCCCCTCGGCGCTGCGGCTGCGGTTGAACGCTATGACGTTCATCCCCAGCGCCTTGGCAATACGTCCTACGTTCTGCCCGATGCGCCCGAAGCCGATGATGCCCATTGTCTTGCCCGCAAGCTCGATCATCGGGTAATCCCAGAACGTCCACTCGCCGCACTCCGCCCAGCGTCCGGCATGGACGGCGTCGGAATGGTGCGCCGCGTGGCCGCATATCTCCAGCAGCAGCGCTATCGCAAACTGCGCTACGGATGCCGTGCCGTAGGTTGGAACGTTCGAGACGGGTATCCCCTTCTCGCGCGCATACACGTAATTGATCGGGTCATACCCCGTCGCCTGCACGGTGATATACTTCACGTTCGGGCACGCATCCAGAACGCGGCGGCTTATCGGGGACTTATTTGCAACGACGATCTCGGCGTCGCCTACGCGGCGGATTATCTCCGCCTCATCCTTGGTGCTGTGATCGTATATTACGACGTCGCCGAGGGCGCGCAGCCCGTCCCAACTCAGGTCGCCGGGGTTTTCTGTGTATCCATCTATTACGGAAATCTTCATAGTTCTCCTCCAATTCGTCATACGGAGAGTATGCGGATTATTTAGGATATTATTCGTCAGCGGTTCAGCAGTGCCGCGGCGGCGGAGCCGGACAGCGTCGTCTCCTCGCCAACCTTGAGCACCGCGTAGCGTCCAAGGCGTCCGCCTATGTCCTCCTTCAGCAGACGCTCAAGCATCGGCCGGTAATGGCGGCTCTTCTGTACGAGCGAGCCTTCAGCACACACACAGGCAGGTTTATCCGCGCTCTGCCCCGCGCCGGTCAGAAGCAGCATCCCGCCGATGCAGGAGCACATGCATCGCGCGGAGCGCTCAAACATCGCAAGGCTGAGTTTCTTTATAAACTCCGCGTCGGCAGCATCGGCGCACAGCTCATCCAGCGTTTCTTTGTCTGCGCAGCCAAAGTTCTGCGCTGCATCCTTTGCAACAGAAGCGATGAAGCTCTGCATTTGCAGACATCATCAAAGAGTGTATAATTTCCGGTGCCTTCTATCGGATTGGCGATCCACTTGTGCCGGAATTCCGGAAAGAGAAACCCGTTCAGGGCCGCAATATATTGGTTTGGTGACAGATGTTCGAGCGTGGAAAGCGACTCCCGAATAAACGCACGAAGCGTCTGACAGACGGAAGCGACATCTTTAAGCACCTGCACATAGTTCATGCAGTATGCTTTATAGAGCTGCCACTTCAGGTCTAACGGCACAGGCGCGATCAGCAGCGCCGGGGTTTTCGCCTCCGGCTTTGGCGGAATGGGCGGATATAAGTTCAGATACCATTCCCGCTGCGCCTCGCTCAATTCCTCTGGGTTCTTGATTCTGCCATACTTCTTCGGATTTTCCAAGTAGTCTTCATATGCACAGATCTGACGTAAAATTTCGTGGTCGTGCGTATTCATTTCAAGTGGATCGCCCTCTGCAATCGGCACTTCCGTAAGCTGCTTTGCCTCTGCCAGAATGTATGCGTCCGTCTGAATCAAGCGAAAAATACGATGGCGGCAGAGCGCTTTATTCAGCAGGAGCATCTGCGCATTGACCCGATGCCAGTCGGTCAGCGTGTGTGTTTTTTCATAACGCGCCATACCTTCCATTGCAGATTGCAAGCGGCTGTCAAGCGCTTGATATTCCTCCGGCGTGATATTCAAAACCTCCGTTGTCAGTGCTCCAAGCGGAAATTCTTCTCCGTAAATGCCAAGCGTTTTTTCTCCAACATAAAACGTAATGGACTGAAACATACGTTTCTCCTTTGAAAACCTGTCCGCAAATGATTTTTATTTGTCTGCTATTACTCTGAGTGTATCAGAAAAATCTCCAT
>ENA-OROD01001936-OROD01001936.1-human-gut-metagenome-genome-assembly--contig:-NODE-1936-length-15615-cov-3.541645_pt1 | contig 15615 bp, 10 predicted proteins | sample MGYA00242123_ERZ509038 | MGnify/ENA primary metagenome ERZ509038 (study PRJEB26280, sample SAMEA2338719) | human gut metagenome | biome: human gut; feature: human-associated habitat; material: faeces... | reverse complement strand
AATCCAACTGCCTTTTCAGCCCTTTTTTTGCTGCCTTCGGCTTCAAAATCGTTTCACAGCGGAAGCCCTTTTCCTTCACGTTCTCGTCCGCCTGTTTAGCCTTGAAATAGAAGTAAGTCATAAGCGAATTGCCGTGATGCTCGCCGCATATTTTTATAACTGCGGAGGGGAGTTTATATTTGGTAAGCAGCGTTACGCCGTCCTTTTGGTGGGCAATTATGGCCTGTGCGCTTTCAAGCGGGGGCAAAGAATCGTGTATATTCTCGCCGTTCTTTTGATTTTCCTTGAAGTACAGCGGCCTTCTCAGCTTGCCCACATCGTGATAATACGCGCCCACGCGCGCAAGCAGCGGATCCGCGCCTATGCGCTCGGCAGCGCCTTCGGCAAGCGCGGCAACATTTATGCTGTGCTGATATGTGCCGGGCGCTTCCACCATAAGCTGCCTTAAAAGCGGATGGTTAGTGTTGCTCAACTCGTTCAGCCGCGCCGGAGTTGCCACATCGAACAGGGTTTCCCATATTGAAAGCGAACCTGTTACAAGCAGTGCGCACAGTATTGCGCTGCCGAATATCCATGCAAGCGATTCCATAACTCCCCAGAAGGCTGCCTTTAGCATAAGCTGAAGCGCTACCATAACAAGCGCAGCGTAACCGCCGCCAACCGCGCCGGCAGCTATCATGGACGCTCTGCTCTGCGCTTGCTTAAGAGCAAATATTGCCGCAAGGCCGGAAATGGTATTGCATATTATCATAACGGCGCAATGCGTACCGAGTATGCCGCTGCCGCTTCCGCCGGCCATGATGCCGAAAAAAATGCTCAAAAGCGCGGTAAGCGCATACGCTGTGCCTTCGCCGACGAGCAGGGAACAAAGCATCACGGGTATGAGTATGGGCGTAAAGCGATAATCCACGCGGTTGGTAAGATATGCTAGCGCGCATGAAAGCATTATAAGCACCGCAACTATCGCCATTTGCTTTATACTTGAAAGCGTTTCTTTTTCCATGAAGCGCATGTATACGGCGAACAGCGCGAAAAGCAAAAGCGTTATAAGCAGCACACCGAAGGTAAGATTAGCATTGCTGTCCTCCCCTTTAACAAGATCCATGCTTTCAAGCAGAGCAAACTGGGATTCACTCACTATGCTGCCCTTTTCAACAACAACCTGGCCTTTTTTAACGACTATCGGCTCAACGCTTTCTATTGCCGCGGCATGCTCGGCTTCTGTGGCGGAAGCATCTATGCTGAGCGTGGGCTTGAGGAAAGCATCAAATACCTGTATCGCTACTTTTTTTAGGGCGGACGGTATTGCGCTCATTGCGTTTATCTCCCGCGTGCAGCTTGAAACAAGCCCATCGCGCCCTTCTTCCGATACGCCGGCTTCAAGCGCAGTGTCAAGCTTGGACATTGTGATGTCCTTGAGTGTTTGCAGCTGATCGTCCGTAGATGAAAGCACGGCGAGAAGGCTTGCTTCGTCTATGGCGGGAGATACGCTTGAACACAGCGCCGCTTTTGCGGAAGCTGAAAGCGTTTCGCCCCATTGTGCGGCGGACGCGGGAATATCCGCATCCTCCGGAATATTCGCAGCTGCTTTGCCGTAAAGCTTATCTATTCCGGAAAAGAAATCCTCCGCCCCGCGTTTATATTCGCCTATTTTGACGGAATCGATGGCATATATGCTGCCGGTTTCCATGCGCGCCTTTTCGCGCATTATTTCGGTGTTTATCTCGTCAACAGCTTCGCATGTGGCAAGAATTGTCGCGGAGGACGCCTCCCCCACCTTTACGTCATAACGTATTGGCGTGAGCATGCCCTTCACGCACACGAAAGCTATTGCAAGCGACAGCGCAAGCATACCGAGTGAAATCAGTCTTGCGTTTTTCTTCGTGATCTGTTTCGGCGCTTCCCGCTTTGTCAATTCGTATGCACCTCCTGCTTAGTTCTTCTTATTGTACGCCTTATCATATGCGCTTATTATGCGCTGCACCATTTCGTGCCGAACCACGTCTTTATATGTAAGATATATCTGGGAAATACCTTCCACGTCCTTCAGTACGCCAAGCGCATGCACAAGTCCGCTCTTCCTTTCGGGCGGAAGGTCTATCTGCGTTATATCTCCCGTAACTACTACGCGCGATCCTTCGCCGAAGCGAGTCAGAAACATCTTCATCTGCTCTATGGTGCAGTTCTGCGCTTCGTCAAGAATTATGTATGCATCGTTGAGCGTGCGCCCGCGCATATATGCAAGCGGTGCAACTTCTATAACGCCGCGCTCGGAAAGATTCTTAAACGTTTCCGGGCCAAGGAAGTCATAAAGCGCATCATAAAGCGGCCTAAGATAAGGATCGACCTTGTTTTGAAGATCGCCGGGCAAAAAGCCCAGCTTTTCGCCTGCTTCAACCGCGGGGCGGGTAAGAATTATCTTCTCTACCTCCTTGTTCTTATATGCCAATACGGCCATTGCAACGGCAAGGTATGTTTTGCCCGTGCCGGCGGGGCCAACGCCGAACACTACCGTATTGCGCTTGAGCGCATTCACATATTTCTTCTGGCCAAGCGTTTTGCACTTTATTCGCCTGCCCTTGGCGGTGAAGGCCACAACGTCGCTTTCAAGCTCAGTAATAAGGTCCGCGTTTCCTTCTTTTGCCAAATCAACGGCATAGCGTATACGGCTGCGGTCCACGTTTTCGCCGCGACGCACGGTTATAAGCAGCTTGTCCACAACCGTTTTGGCAAGCTCCGCTGCCTCGGCGGAGCCTTCAATGCGTATGCAGTCGCCCGCGGCAATTATACGCGCACCGGTTTCGTCGCTTATTACCTTCAGGTTTTCGTCGAACACGCCGAAAAGCTTTATCATCTCGTCCATCGATTCAACGGCAGACTCTGCGGTGCAAAGCGCTTCGGTCGCTTCACTAAGGTTCATTTCGTTATTGTTGTCCATATATACCTCTTGCCTCAGCAATGTTTTCCTCTGTCATTATTCTTATTATGGCCGTTACGGCGTCGTCCGCATCCGTTTCATACTCGGTATGCTTGGATATTATTGTGGCGCTGTGCGGGATAAGCTCGTTCAGCTTATCCTGAGCCTTTGCAGCGGCGGCCTGCTCAAGCTCCTGCCTGCTTGCGGGAGACTGCTTCACTATGGTTTCCTGCCGCAGGCGGCGTTCCGCTTTCAATGGCAGTATGCAGCCGGTCAGTTCATATTCACATACCGTTTCATCGGTATAGCTTGCGTATTCCGGTTCATCGGCAATGCATATGCCAAACAGCTTTACGGCGTTGTAATATGCCTCTGTTCCGCTGAGCGAAAGCTTTTCTATTGTCGGCCCTGCCTTGGCAGAGACTACATATATAACATTTGCGCTTACCGCGCCGCGTGCTGCCGTGGTTATAAACCCAAACTCATCGTTCCTCAATATTCCGGAAACAAGCTCCTGCCCTTTTACTACAGCATCGCCAACGTTCACCTTGGCTTTGCCGTCAATAACCTTCAGTTCGGTTACTATTCCGTCCTTAGCGGCGTAAAGGCTGGTAGGTTCCGTTGACTGCGAAGTATCGGGCTTTGTTTCGCCCGCTTCGGATATCTCTATTTTCAGCACCACGCCGCTTATGCTTACACCTGCCCATGCTATGCGCTCATCCGTAGCCATGAGCCTTTGACCCAAGGAATACGTTGCAACGGCGCGTTTATGCGTTCCTATGCCCACGCCCATGTCCTTAAGCGAGGCTATAAGCTTATCGGCATCCACCCTGTCGCAGCCGGAAACGTCCACTATCCATACATAGCGCGACGCAGCTATTATAAGCGCAAGCACAACCATCCAGCCATACAGCAGCGCCTTCCTGAAACGAAAACGCGAAAGTGAGACCACCGCGCCGCGCTTGGCGGCTATGCTTATCCTTACGCCGCATTGACGTACGATGGGCCGGAGTGCATAGAACGTGGCGACGGATACGCATGCACGCACGCTTTCGCTTCCGGTGCGCCTAACGTGCCAAATGTCTCCACCGCTTTGCACCACGCGATTGAGGAACCGTTCAAGGTTCTTGCCTTTGATATCAATAATAACATATCCCGAAAGATAATGCCATACGCCAAACCTCATAGGCTGCCTTTCAAAATGCATTTTCTTAAATATTTAACGGTTAGTTTTCAAATGCAACCGATTTTACTCTGCCGTTTATCACGGCGCGCTCGCTTCTAAGCTCACCTAAGGACAGATTTTCGCCCTCGATTCGCACTATGCCGTATGCCGTGCGCAGCCGTATGAGTGATTCCGTGCATTCAAATACGCCCTTATAGTTTTCTATGCTTGCAAAGCTGTCCGCAATAATGCATATCTTTACCGTATCGCCTATTGCTTCCAGCGGAATATCCATTATTTGGCCAACCCTGTGGCCAAGCCTTATCATATGCCTTGCTTTTTTCATATAAAAACGCCCCCATACAGCCATTGTATGGCGGGCGCGGCGCGGTTATGCTTTTAAGCTGTGCTACACATATTTTCTCATGCTTTTAAGCGCGTTCTTTTCAAGGCGGGAAACCTGCGCCTGGCTTATGCCTATTTCCTCGGCAACCTCCATTTGCGTTCGCCCGTGGAAAAAGCGTAGTTCTATTATTCTGCGTTCCCTGTCGGCAAGGCTGTTAAGGCCGTTGCTTATGGCTATTGAATCCAGCCACTTTTCGTCCCCATCCTTATCGTCCCGTATTTGGTCCATAACGAACAATGCGTCGCCATCGTCGTGATATACGGGTTCATATAATGAAACGGGATCCTGTATGGCTTCGAGTGCGAAGGCAACGTCCTCTTCTTTCATATCAAGCGCCTTTGCTATTTCACCGAGTTTAGGCTCGCGTGAAAGCTCGTCCATCAGCTCCGTGCGTTTCTTCAGCGCCTTATATGCAGTATCTCGTATTGAGCGGCTTACCCTTAGTGCTGTGTTATCGCGTAGGTACCTTCGCAGTTCGCCAATGATCATAGGAACGGCATAAGTGGAAAACCTTACCTGTAAATTTATGTCAAAGTTATCGATTGCTTTTATAAGGCCTATACAGCCTACTTGGAACAGATCGTCCATCTGCTCCCCACGGCCGGAAAAACGCTGTATTATGCTGAGTACAAGCCTAAGGTTTGCGCCTATAAATTCCTCTCTTGCCGCGTTATCGCCCGCTTTTATTCGGCTAAGCAGCTCCCTGCTTTCACTCTGCGTGATCTTCGGCAGCTTGGACGTATCCAGTCCGCAGATCTCAACCTTGTTAAGCGCCATATGAGCACCCCCTCAAGAAACTTGATGCTCTTATGGTTGCCTTACAGAGTTGATGTTATTCCGCGATAAAAAGCCGTTAATGACAATTAAATGCGATGTCTTTTATTACCTCGCCTGCCAATATAAGCCCGGCTGTACCGGGGACGAAGGCTATGCTGCCCGGCGTTGAACGCCTACGAGGGTCTATATCCGCGGCGTTATCAAAGTGCGGCGTAAGAGGTTCTTCTTTTGAATATACCACCTTCAGCTTGGCTATGCCGCGCTTTTTTAGCTCCCGCCGCATTACGCGCGCAAGTGGGCAGACAGATGTTTTATATATGTCGGCCACTTCAAAACCAACAGCGTTAAGCTTATTACCCGCTCCCATGCAGCTTATTATCCTTGTGCCGGCGCGGCTTGCAAGCTCGATTATCAAAAGCTTTGACGATATAGTATCTATCGCGTCTATAACATAATCAAACCTGGCAAAGTCTATGATATCCTTATTGGATTCATCATAGAAACAATTCAGCGCCGTTATGCGGCAGCTTGGGTTTATATCCTTGGCGCGTGCAGCCATTACCTGTGCCTTTGGTAAGCCTACTGTTGAATCGAGTGCGATAAGTTGGCGGTTTATGTTGCTTTTTGCAACGATATCGCCATCTATAAGCGTGAGCGAGCCTACGCCGCTGCGTATAAGCGCTTCTGCGGCATATGAGCCAACGCCGCCAACGCCGAAAAGGACCACGTTGGCGTTATTCAGCCGCGTGAGTCCTTCGCTGCCAATCAAGGCTTGAGTTCTAATAAATCTTTCTTCCATGAGCGACAGTATACTTTATGCCGGCCGCTTTAGCAATAGTTATAGTATTATAGGCTTGTTCTTTTTTGATGCTTTGCTATTCTTGGCGGGCGTTTTGCCCTTATATTTGATATATGTTGCCATACCGCCGCGGATATGGCGCTCGCTTTTGTTTTTATCCAGTATTGCGCGCACGCGCTCCGCCATGTCTGCATCTATGCCTTTTAAGCGAACCTGCATATCGTGATGAACAGTAGATTTGCTTATTCCGAATTTGCTTGCGGCGGCCCTTACTGTTGCTTCGTGTTCCACTATGTATTCCGCCACGTTCATAACGCGTTCCTCAATATATGCGTACATGTGATCCCCCTCAAATAAGCTTTGCTAAAGCTTATGAGGGCACAGTGCGCATAATGACCGAAGGGTCTAATATTTATTGTGCGCTATCGCCGCCGGCCATGCAGGCAGATGCTGCATATATATATGCGGCGCCCTTTACTTTAAGGGCTTTGGCGCATTCGTTCATTGTTGCGCCGGTGGTAAACACGTCGTCTATTATCAGTATTCGCTTATTCTTTACGCTGCCGCTTGCAGAAAATGCGTTCTTCATGTTTTCTGCGCGCTGAGACCTGTCCAGTTCACGTTGGCTTTTTGTGTCCTTTATTCGCACAGCAAGCGATTCGTCAAGCATAAGACCATACTTTTTGCAAAGTTCGCGGGCGATGAGCGCGCTTTGATTATAGCCGCGCTTTTTTAATTTGTTCGGGTGCAGCGGCATAGGCAGCACGGCGTCTATCTGCCAATCCTTTGGCAATTCTATCAGCGAAGCGAAGAAGCGGCACAGATAGCGCGCATCGTTATATTTATAGTTATGTACGGCTGCTGCGATATGCTCGGTGTAATGCACGGCGCAGTAGATATCGTCTATAAAACCGCTGCTGCCTATTATGCCGGCGGGCTGTATCAATGCCGCGCATTCTGCACAGAGGCAATGAGAATCGGCATGCGCCTCGCTGCCGCATATGGCGCAGGAGACATTTGGCGGATATATTGCGTCAAGTATCGTCTCTGTCAGTCGGCCCATGGTTTCTCCCGTTAAGTACAATGGTATCAAGTTCCATCAGCAGGCATTTAAGCGCGCTGTAACGGCGGCGGATTTGGTTGTTGTCCACCATGTCATATACGCATTTGCTGCTGCCAAGCATAATTACCTGCTCACGCGCCCGGGTTACGGCGGTATAGAGCAAATTACGCGTCATAAGCTGCGGTGCGCCGCCGGCAATGGGCATTATGACAACGGGATATTCGCTGCCCTGGCTTTTATGCACCGTTGAAGCATATGCAAGATTCAGTTCATCAAGCATTGAATAATCATAGGCCGCGGCGCGCTCGTCATCGAACAAAACGGTAACTTCCTGTTCGGACAGGTTTATCCGCTCTATCGTGCCAAGGTCTCCATTGAATACGCCCGTGCCTTCCTCGCCGGATTTTGCGCGTTTCCAAGGAATTTTATAATCGTTCTTTATCTGCATCACCTTGTCGCCTTCGCGCAGTATCATCTCCCCCTGCTTGCGCTCTTTTTTATAAGGTGAAGGCGGATTGAGCGCGGCCTGAAGCCGTGCGTTCAGGTTTATCGCGCCGAGCGCGCCTTTTTTCATGGGCACAAGCACCTGCGCGTCCTTGATGGGCTCTGCGGTCATAAGCTTATTTGTTTTGCCCGAGCACAGCGCAATAACGCGGCGTATTATCTGCTCCGCGCCGACTATTTCTTCGAAACGGAAGTCGTCCGCGTTGGCGAAAAGATTAGGCTGCTTGCCGTCATTTATACGGTGCGCGTTTTCAACTATCATGCCGCGCTCTGCTTGGCGGAATATATCAGTAAGCCGAATAACCGGCACAACGCCGCTGGCAATAACATCCCTCAATACATTGCCCGGTCCTACCGGCGGAAGCTGATCAGCATCGCCGACCATTATAAGGTGCGTCCCGCTCGGCGTGGCCCTGAGCAGCGAGCGCATTAGCAAAACATCCACCATGGACATTTCGTCAACTATTATAACATCCGTCAGCAGCGGATTATCTTCATCGTACAGGAATCTGTCGCCGGATGTGCCGTAGCCGAGCATGCGGTGTATGGTACGCGCTTCAGCACCAGTAGCTTCGCTCATGCGCTTTGCGGCGCGCCCCGTGGGCGCACAAAGCTGATAATCAAGCCCCATGCGCTCTATGAGGCGGATTATGAATTTGAGTATTGTGGTTTTACCTGTGCCGGGGCCGCCGGTTATGACCATTGCGCCATTCTTCAGCGCCGTTTCAACGGCCTTTCTCTGCTGCGGCGCAAGCGGAATTTTAAGCTCCTTTTCAAGGGCGTTTATCTGCGCGTTTATGCCGAGCATAAGCTGCATGCCGTCACGCGAAGCGATGCCCATAAGCCGCCGTGCGCATTCGCTTTCTGCGCTGTACATGCCGGGCAAGAATACGGCGTCCGTATTGTCTATCAGCTTATACAGCACGTCGCCCGAAATGATAAGCTCATCAAGCATCTCCTCGGCGGGAAGAGTATCAACATGCAGAAGCTGGCAGGCTACGCTTAAAAGCTTTTCCCGCGGAAGGAAAGTATGCCCCTCCTGCCGCGCCCATTGCAGCGTGTATTTAAGCCCGGCTTTGATGCGAAATGGCGAATCCGGTTCAAAGCCGGCCTTTACGGCCAATTTATCCGCCGTGATGAAGCCTATGCCTTCAATATCATCTATCAGTCTGTACGGGTTCTCTTTCAGCTTCGCTATGCACAGCGCGCCGTATGTGTTATACAGCTTCATGCTCTGCGCAACGGTTATGCCAAATTCCTGCAGCGCAAGCATGACTTCGCGCATACCTTTTTGCATGGCGAACGACTCAGCTATTTTATTTGCCCTGAGGCGGCCTATGCCGGGTACTTCACGCAGACGCTCAGGCTCGTTTTCAAGTACGTTGAGCGTATCCATGCCGAATGTTGAAACAATGTCGCGCGCCGTGGCCTCGCCAACGCCTTTTATAAGCCCGCAGCCAAGGTAGTTTATCAGCGCGCTAAGAGTCGCCGGGGCAATGGTTTTGCTCCCTTTTGCCTTCAATTGCGGTCCGTATGCAGGATGCTCCACCCAGTCACCCGTAAACTCAGCCCGTTCGCCAACGGTTATAAGCGGCAGCGGGCCGACTACTGTGCGTTCATCGCCATTGTCATCCGTAACTTCAATAACGCTGTATCCGTTTTCAGCGTTCCTGTATATTATGCTTTTTACTGTACCCTTCAGCGTATCCAAAGTAAAAGCCTCCCTCATGTGCCATGGTCATTCTATCATATATGGCGTTGTGAGGCAAAGCCTTTCTAAAAAGCACATTAGACTTAGGCAATCTTTAGAAATATGATGCATAAGCATATGCATAAATGTTGTTTTGGAGGGTGCAATATGAAGATATTTGTTATCACGAAAAAGATGCTCATAATCGCGGCAGCGGTAATATTCGTTGCTGCGGCAGCTGTAATTATCGCGCTGTCGTTTTCCGATGGAGCCGTTTCGCCAACGTCCGCCATGGCGCAGCTGGAGGAATATGAACTTGAGGTATTGGCAGGCAAGAAAAAAGAACTGCCCGTTTATAGCGTTGAGAGGAGCGACATGAAGATAGCCATAACCGTTGACGCTGCATGGGAGGACGACAAGACACAGTTCATACTGGACACGTTTGATGAATACGGCGTAAAAGCAACGTTTTTCCTTTGCGGGTATTGGACGGATAAATATCCGGACGACGTGAAGATGATAGCCGAGCGGGGCCACGAAATAGGTAACCACAGCGCCACTCATCCGCATATGAACAGCATATCGAAAGAGCAGATGCGCAAGGAAACGGTTGAATACGACGACAAGATAGAAAAACTTGCCGGCAAACGCTGCAAGGTATTCCGCGCGCCTTTCGGCGAATATAACGACACCGTAATAACCACGATGCGCTCCCTTGGGTACGAGGTGATACAATGGGATATCGATACCATGGATACCATATGTAAAGGCGGATTTTGGGTAAATTATTTATGAGGGTAGAAAAGTTGGTGCTGAGTTAATGCTTGTTTTTCTTTTTCGGCTCATTACGATACGAATTCTTTTCTCATTCGCACTATTGCCTCATTTACCAACTCCCTATGACATATTATAGCATAAAATTAAAACAAAAGGCAGAAGCTGTTACCCTTCTGCCTTTTGCCGTTGTTGTTATGTTGTTTTTTATTTACCCGTTAGGGCATGTCTTAATTATAGCACGGAAAACCGAATATGCAAGTTCAGATTTCTTTATATTACCTTATAATGCGAATTAGATGCAAACATCAGTGCTTAGCTGCACAATGGCGGTACGTCAGCATAGTCGTTTTGCACTTGTATCGCTATACATGAACTGCATTTCGGCTGTCCATTCTTTCTGCCTTATACCCTCTTTTTACGCTTAAAAGTAACAAAGAGTGCAATGCCGGCTACAAGCAACACTATAGGCAGTATTATGCTGTCCTCGCCGCCGGTAACGGGCATTTCAGCCGTAGGCGGAGTAGGCACGTTTGAATCGGGCCAACCTGGGTAGGGGTTACCGCCATTGCCGCCCGGATTGCTCGTGGGCTTTACAGTCGGAATAGGAGCCACCGTCGGACTGGGTGCTATGGTCGGCGTAGGCGCTACTGTCGGAGAAGGTTCCGATGTCGGAGTGGGCGCTACGGTAGGAGTAGGTTCCATAGTCGGAGTAGGATCGGTCGTAGGAGTAGGATCAGTCGTAGGAGTAGGATCTACTGTAGGAGTAGGTTCTACCGTAGGAGTAGGTTCTATCGTCGGTGTAGGCTCGACCGTAGGGGTAGGTTCTACTGTTGGAGTAGGCGTGGGATCTCCACTGGCGGGGCTTACGGCAACGGATACGGAATCAGCCGATATAGCGGGGCTATCGGTACCGGGGACCATTACGCATTCCCTAAGACCTGAGGTAAATGCAGCCTGAGATTCGTTGGTTATGTCGCTCTTGGCGGTAAAGGTCAGGGTCATTATAACGCCTGCGGGGAGAGTTTGATCAAGGTTCATATCGAACCAGTTAATCTCAAGATAGTTATCGGGCGCGGTACCTTTTATAAGGTCTGCGCTGAGGTTGCTGCTCACAGAATTGCTGCCCGTAAGTTCGAACAGGTTTCCGTTAAAGCCAACTGTGAACGTGGCTGAGGCCATATTGATTATAGCCTCCTCAAGCGTAAGCGAAACGTTTACGCTTTCGCCCGCCTTTATGGCGGCGTTATCTACGCTTGGCGTAAGGCTTTGCGCCAATGCACCGGCTGCAATGCCCAATACCAGCGCAATCGCCAGTACAACAGAAAATAGTCTTTTTTTCACTTTATGTATTCTCCTTTATCAGTTGGCACTTGCGGGAAAACTGCTTATCTTTCCCTTGCAGTAAAGAATTATGTTGCCGGCATCGCTTGAGGTGACCTGTCCGTCGCCGTTTACGTCTGCCGCAAGAAGCTGCTCAGCGGTAAGCTCAGTCTTACCCTTCAGGTAAAGTATGACTATACCCGCGTCGGTGGAAGTTACTTCGCCATCGCCGTTCACATCGCCGTACAATAGCGGCATTACTTTGCCGCATACGCTGCACTTGGTCTTGTCATCGGTGCCGCGGATATGGTGACGGGTCTCGGTGGGACATTCCACATAGTAGAACCTTATAATGTCACCCTTCTTGAGAATATACTGGTCAAGCCTTGCCTGAGTTGTCTCATCAAGCATGGGAGAAGAACCGTTCACGGTGAACATCCAGCCGGACCACGGGCCGTACTTCTCATCGGCCAAGCCAAGGGTTACGCCATCAGGCGAAGTTACCGAGTTAAGGTATGAACCGTTGCCGGTATAGGTGTAGCCGCTTTCGGTTATGGCTGCAACGACGGCATCCATGCCGGTCTTGTAATCCGCGCTGTTGCAGGTGTAAGTATAGTTAAAGTCCGTAAAGGTTTTGTCTATGGCGTTGCCGTCCATGTTTACGGTAACGCTTATAGTCTCGGTATTGGGATTATCTATACCTTCGGTGCCTATGACCTTCACTACTATGCTTATGGGTTGCTTGTAGAACTTGGCAAACTGAGCATAGTCGGCATTGTCTTTGAACTTCTCGTAGTACTTTGAATACTCGCTGTAAGAAAGCACGCTGTCTATCTTAACGCTGGTATTGTACTGCGGCTTAGTCAGCAGCAGGTTTTCGTGCTTAATCACGTTATCGTTGCTGGAACGGAAGCAGCGGTATTTTTCAGAAGCGTACCAGCCGTCTATACTGTCGGCCTTAACGCCAACGCCCTTGGCATCATCGGCCGTACGGATGAATTTATATCCGTCGCCGTCAGGGACTATCTCTATGAAACTCCACATATCCCCTGTTATGTTGTCCTTAGCGGAGTTGGCCTTCTTTATACCGTCCCAATATACTTCCTCTGTGCAGACCTTCTTCATGAAAGCTGCCGCGGTATCAAGATCGTTCTGGGTAAGCGGCTGCACGGTAACTTCTATGGCTGCGCTTGCGAGCACATCGGTGGCTTCGCCTTCGCCGCTCGGTCTATCCAGTATTTGTATAGTGATGGTAACGCTTTTGGCTTCACGGCCGGGCAGCGGACGATATGTCAGCACGCGTGCTGCGTTATATACATCGGTTGAGCTGATAACATCTTCGTTGCTGCTGGTGATCTTTATTGGCGTATACTTGCCGTCAAAGTCCTTATTATAAAGCTGCATGCTCAGACTGCTAAGGTCTTTGGTGGTGAAGAACTGAATATCGCTTACAACGTTGGCCTTATCGATATTGCTGTCGTTACGCGGATTGGTAAGCGCGTCTTCAGCTTCCAGCATCTTGTTCAGCAGTTCCTGATAATCTACGTCCTTTTCAACAACGCTACCTTTTATGGTGACATTGTAAGTCTTGTAGAGATACAGGTCATCTCTGCCGCTGTAAGTGAGCTTAAGGGTAAGCACAACGGCGGTATCGTTGCTGGGTATGCTTACAGTAGCTTTGTAGGGCGAGAAGTAAGGATAGCTTACTTCTGAAATGGCAATGTCCTTGCTGCTGCTCTGCCATGTTGCGGTGGCCCAAAGCTCAAGGTCGGTAGAACTGCTGTAATCAACCTTGCTCTCATCTACGCCGGCCTTAACGGGGTATTTAGGCAGTTTGGTAAGATCGTCAGCGCTTTCTATGGTTTCGGGTACAGTTATCCTGTCCGCAACGGTTTTCAGCGCGGCTTTAGCCTTGGCTTCGTCCAGACCCATGCCAAAGTTGCAGGCGGTAGTTTCCTTAGTGTAAGTCTTGTAGGTCAGGATGAAAACGGGGCGTACATAGCCTGTAGCGCTGGAGGTGGAGCCGTTTTCGTTCCATTTGTAAATCAGGGTGCCGTCATCAGCAACGCCAACATAGTTATAGCTTGAATAGTTGTCCTTTGCGCCGGCCTTTACGGAAACGGCAACGTCGGTTATACCGGCTGCGGTCAGTTTGGCCTGTATCATGGTAAGGGCGTTAGCGTCCTTGCCATAGGTAGGCAGATAGGTTCCGCTTATGGCTTTTTCGGCTGCGGTAAGCTTAGCGTCGGCTTCCTTCTCCTCTTCGCTCTTGGCTTCGGTCCAAACGGCGTAAAGGTTGAAGGGTTCGTTATCTTCGCTGCCGTCTCCCCAATCATCTTCTTCCCAATCGCGCTTTATGGTAGCACCATCGGCATAAGCTATAGTTGAACCATAGCTGCTGGTAGCCCAGCCTGCAAAATCGTATCCGGGACGGCTATATGCGCAAGAGTTGAGCTTAACATTCTCACCGAACGGCGCAGGCTGATCCGCCATTGTACCCGTTACAGAGGATTTGTCGGAATACTTTATATTGTATTTTATTATGTACTGATATCCGCGCCACTTGGCTATGAGCGTTACCTCATCGCCCATGGTGCTGAAATCCGTATCCTTGGTAACAGCCGCGCCAAAGCGTGCATCTCCCTCACCATCAAGTTTGATATACCAGCTTTCAAGCCGCTTATCGGTGGGCATATAGCGCTCCGCCAAGTAAGGCAGATTGGTATACACCTTGCCGGGTACTACGGTTTTGTCGTTGATGGACTGCGTATAACCGTTGCCGTCAAAGTGTACGGTTATGCCCTTTTCCCAATGGGCATACATGATAAAGCCGTTTTCGGCATCTTCGGCGGTAAACTTCTTGTTTGACGGAGTAACTTCATTGCCGCCTTCGGGCGCATCGTACCAGCCGAGGAATATCCAGCCTGTGCGTACCGGGTCGACAAGGCTATCCTGCTTATACTTGCCGTCATCCTGACGCACATAGTTATAATGGGAACCGACCATGCCTACGCGCGTGATATTCTCAGCGCCTTCATAGTTGTAATCTACGGTGATATTGACGGGATTGCCCTTCCACGTCACATACAGAGTTATGACTTTGTCCTGAACATTTGTAAGGTTCTTTACCTTGCCGCCATCCTGTACGGTGGGAGTCATATAGCCTTTATATGTGCTCCATCCGCTGAATGTATAGCCCGTGCGGGTAAACCTGCCTTCGGCAAGAGGAATTGTTACTTCCTGGTCATAGGTTGCAGAGATACTATCCATGCTGCCTTCGCCGCCGTCAGCATCAAATGCTATGGTATAGGTTATGGGTGCCCATTTGCCGGTGTAGGTTATATCCTCATTTATGATGGTTTCTGCGGTAAGCTGAGTTCCATCATCGTTGAACCAACCGACGAAGGTATAGCCGGTGCGCTTTACTGCATCGGGAATATTGGTCGCGCCTATCTGTGCGCCCTTAGCAATGGCAATGGTTTTGTCTTTGGTAGTACCGTAATTATAATTAAAAGTTACGGTAACGGCGTCGGCCCACACGGCATAAAGATCCATAGCTTCTTCGGTTTCTATGGTCGCCTTGTCGGCATAAACTATTTCGCCGTCTGCACTGGTGGCCCAGCCGGCAAACAGTTTGCCTTCGCAGGTGAACGTGTTGGCGTTGAGCACGCCTTTGCCGCAATATATGTTCTGCGTGGCGGTTTCATCAGTGCCGTTGTTGGCATGCAGCGTTATAATAGTGGGCGCGCCTGCAGCAAAGCTGCGGATATAGACGCAGTCGTCATTTTTGTCGCCGCTGCTGTCTTTCTTATAAACTATGGTTATTACATCGCCGCTCTTGGCATCGATTTCAAGCCGCGTCCAATCTATTATGCCGCTTACGCCGTCTACAAGCGTTTTGCTTCCTTGAGTGATGGTCAGCTTATCATAGTTTTTTTCTGTAGAAACCTTATATTCAAAGATAAGGTTTGTATCGGCGGTCATGGTAAGCTGCAGCGTGCTGGAGCTGCTTGATTTGCTCTTATTGCCGCTCATCAGCACGTCCTCGCCGTCAAGCGTGGTTACTTTCCATTTTTTAGTGCTGTTAGGCGAGCCCGGTTCGGTTTCCGCTATGAGCGGGAGTCCGGCGAAAAAGTCGCCGAATGTTTTGTTGGCTGCGAGTGCGGATGCCGGCAGTAGGCTTGGAAGCATCAGCAG
>ENA-OROD01001934-OROD01001934.1-human-gut-metagenome-genome-assembly--contig:-NODE-1934-length-15617-cov-2.642077_pt1 | contig 15617 bp, 9 predicted proteins | sample MGYA00242123_ERZ509038 | MGnify/ENA primary metagenome ERZ509038 (study PRJEB26280, sample SAMEA2338719) | human gut metagenome | biome: human gut; feature: human-associated habitat; material: faeces... | reverse complement strand
GGAGAATATACATATAAGGTTGAGGATTTCGCCAGACTTGTTAAGAAATATCTTGATAAAAAAGAGAGCAATCATCATATCGTATTCCTGATTGATGAGATTGGACAGTACATAGGCGATGATTCCAAACTGATGCTGAATCTTCAGACTGTAACAGAAGATTTAGGTACTGCTTGCGGCGGCAAGGCTTGGATTATCGTAACAAGTCAGCAGGATATTGATTCGATTACAAAAACAAAAGGAAATGACTTCTCGAAAATTCAGGGACGTTTTGATACTAGACTTTCTCTTTCATCTGCCAATGTAGATGAGGTTATCAAAAAGAGAATCCTTGAAAAGAACGAAGCAGGAAAACAGACGCTTACACTGCTTTATGATGATAAGGCAACAGTCATCAAAAACCTGATTCTGTTCAACGATGGTGTTGAAAAGAAATTATATTCAGACAGAGAAAATTTTGCGGATATCTATCCGTTTATTCCATATCAGTTTAATTTACTTGGAAGTGTGCTGACTTCCATTCGTACTCACGGTGCATCTGGTAAGCATTTGGCAGAAGGCGAGCGTTCTATGCTTGCGTTGTTTAAAGAATCTGCCGTAAAAGTTATGAACGATGAGCCGGGAACGATTGTGCCATTTAATATGTTCTATGACGCCCTTGAGCAATTCCTTGACCATTCTCATAAGGGTGTTATTTCCCGTGCCTTAGATAATGAGTATCTGAATCCAAATCACGAAAAAGAATGTTTTGATGTTAATGTACTGAAAACACTCTTTATGATTAAGTACGTTAAGGAAATCAAAGCAAATATTGAGAATATCACAAGTCTTATGGTATCGAATGTAAATGATGACCGTATGGCTCTTGCACAGCAGGTAGAAGATGCATTGAAACGTCTTGTTCGTCAGACGTTGGTTCAGAAGAACGGGGATATTTATGTATTCCTGACAGATGAGGAGCAGGAAATCAACAGAGCGATTGAATCTCAAAATGTAGATTCCGGAGAAGTCATTGCCAAAGTATCCGAGATGATTTTTGACGGTCTTTATGATGAAAAGAAGTATCGCTATCCGGCATTCAACGGAAGATATGCGTTTGCTTTTAATCAGGTTGTTGATGATAAACCATATAAGGCAAATCAGAATAATGACATTACACTTAAAATCCTTACTCCGAACAGCGATGAGCGAGCAGATGAAACAACAATGAGAATTCTGTCCGGTCAGTCAAGTTGCGTACTTGTAGTATTGCCTGACGACAGAACGTTTCTTGATGAAATCCGTTCTGCTTTGCAGATAGAAAAATTTATCCGCTTTGATGCAACAAATGCAGTTACACAGTTTGAAAGCATTAAGGAAGCTAAGAAAGTGGAAATGCGTGAGAGAAACGGTGCTGCAAAGTTATTCCTTTCAGAAAGTTTGAAGAATGCAGAAATCTATGTGAATGGCGATAAAATTCAGAGTGGAGCAAAGGAAATTGCTTCCAAGATAAATGATGCCCTCGGCAAGCTAGTTTCAACTGTTTATCATAAGTTGTCTTATATTGATACGGCAATGAGTGAGTCGGATATTCGCACATTATTTAAGAATAATGGACAGCAGCTCACACTTGCAGGTACAAATACTGTAAAGAATGAATTGGCTTTGCACGATGTGAATGACTATATTGCATTGAACACACAGCGTCACATGAAAACTTCTATGAAGTCCATTCTGGAACGTTTCTTGAAAGCACCGTATGGTTTTGTAGAAGCTGATGTACAGTGGCTTGTTGCTAAGTTGTTCAAAGACGGCGAAATTGCAATGTTCGTTAATAACGATGCAGTTACATTGTTTTCAAAGACTACGGAAGAAATTATCCGTTATCTGACACGCAAAGAGTTTAATGAAAAGCTGATGACAGAGAAGCGTGTAAAAGCGAATGAAAAGCAGAAAAAATCTGTCCGTACAGTAATGAAAGAACTCTTTAATGTTACTTCGGCAAGTGATGATGACGATGCGATTATGAGAAGTTTTCTTGGTTATGCATCAAATCTGAAGAATGACCTTGAAAAATTGGATATTCACTATGCGACACAGCCTGCATATCCGGGCAAACAGCTTATTGCTTCTGGAAAAAAGCTGATGGCTGATGTTCTGCAAATGAAATATTCCAATGAGTTCTTTGCAGGTATTGACAATAAAAAAGATGATTTCCTCGATTTTGCTGAGGATTATGAGCCTGTTAAGAAGTTCTTTGGGGGAGAACAAAAGTGCATATTTGATAAAGCTCTGAAGCTGATGAAGATTTATGATGACAGTAAGACATTCATTGTAAATAGTGAGATTGAAGCAGTTGTTGCGGACATCAAGTCTATTTTGAAGAAATCTGTTCCTTATTCAGAAATCTTTAAATTATCGGATTTACTGGACACGTTTATCAATCTTTACAGCAAACTCCTTAACGAAATGCAGAAGCCGATAGATAATGCCATTCAGGAAGCAAGACAGCGTGTCTTTGAAGAACTGCAAAACAAAAAATGCCACGATAAACTGGCGGATAAGTATGTAAATTTGTTCAGAGAAATCAGTGATAAGGCAATGAGCTGTAATAATGTGGCTACGCTGCAAAATATCAAAGTGGAAGCAGACGCACTCAAAGTCCGCTGTCTGAATGAGATTGAAAAAGAAGAAGCGAAAATCATTGCAGCAGAACAGCCTGCTCACGTAGCAGAAACCGGAAATTATGGTGGAGAAACGATTGCTCCGGCTGTACCTGCTCCAAAGGTAAAAAGAAAGAAAACAGTCAGTATTAAATCCATCAACAATGCGGCTACGTGGCAGCTTGAGAATGAAGCAGATGTTAAGAAGTACGTTGCAGAACTTGAAAAAAAATTGATGAATACACTGGAAGAGGACACAATTATTAACATTGAGTTCTAGAAGGTAATAATATGGATTGGAATATAATATGGAGCGATGTTATTTCTGGAACTATATTGCTTATTATAGGTGGTGTAGGCGGTTGGTTTGCAGGAGTAATAAAAGGAAAGAAAGAATCTTCAACTGCAATTGAGAGAAAAAATGAGATATATCAACCATTGATAAATGAACTAAAGAAATATTCGCAATTTGATTGGGATATTCAAGAAATAATAAAGGCTGAGCTTTTAAAAGAAATCGCAAATAATGCGTATAAATTTGGATTTCCTGATGAATTACAGAAAAAGTGCAATGATTTATATCAGTTATATAGAAGGCTATAATAATATTAACCCAGTACGAATTGCACGCAGTATAATCGAGGACATATTTACAGATGGTTATAAAGCGATATATGGAAGTATCGTTGATGGTATAAGTTATCACAGCGATAGAGATGGAAATGAATGGGAAGTAGAAGAGATTGTAGAACCTGTAAAAATAGTTGGAGAAGTAGCTGATGAAAAAACCATTAAGAGTTTATTAAATAATGAGGGAATGTATTCTGATGAAGTGTGTATTGATTATGAAAATGGACTGTTTGAACCAATTTATAGTCAATTGAAATGTATATATGCTTCTGCATTAAATGTGATTATAGATGGAGAAAGATATAAAAATCGAACGCCAGTAATCGAAATGCAGATGCTTCCTGAAGAATATATAGCCTACTATTATGATTTTTTCAAGAAATACAACGATAATGAAAAAATTAAACAAAAATATAAATTGCGAGAAGAAATCATTTATACCAGTCAAGCTATTATTGAGGAATTAAAAGATAGGATTGATAAAATAGTACGAATTTATGAAGTTGAGAAGGTATAAAGTGTATTTTGGGAGGAGCAAGATGAACAAAACAGCAATAAGAAAATTTGCAGAGTGGGCGAGAGAAAAGCTCATTGAAGATATTAAATATAAAGCCGGAACAGTTGGTATTACAGCGAATGGAATCGTAGAGAAATTACCGCAGTCAACAAGTGATACGTATTTCTATGATGTAGGTACAAAGGATTATATGAAAATCTCCGGTGTTGAAATTAAGCAGAGAGATGCTCTTGTAAAAGCCATTCAAACAAGAGAACGCAGCTATAAAAGTTATCAGGAAGCATTTGAAAATGTGATTGAAGAAGTAGCATATACTTGGTTCAACCGTTTGATTGCGATTCGTTTTATGGAAGTCAATGATTATTTGCCTTCCAGTGTTCGTGTGCTTTCCTCTGAGAACAAGGCGAAGAAAGAGCCTGATTTAGTAACGACACCGTTTGATACCGATTTGGAATTTACATCTTATGAGCAGGACAGAATTATCCAGTTAAAAGACGATAATCAACTGGATGAATTGTTCCGTATGCTTTTTATTAAGCAGTGCAATAAGCTTCACGATATTTTACCGGAGCTCTTTGAAAAGACAGATGATTATTCGGAATTACTTCTTACAATTTCGTTTACAGACCCAGAGGGAATTATTCATCATCTTATCAACGATATTGAAGATGTTGACTTCCGTATTAACGATGAAATGTACACTGATGACGGAAAAATTAAAGCTGATGGTCAGGTTGAGATTATTGGTTGGTTGTATCAGTATTATATTTCAAAGAAACACGACGAGATTGTAAATATCTACAAAGGAACAGTAAAGAAAGCGGATATTCCGGCAGCAACACAGTTGTTTACAACAGATTGGGTTGTTCGTTATATGGTGGACAATTCTTTGGGAAGGTATTGGATTGAAAGAAATCCACAGAGTAAGTTATCTGAAAAACTGGAATTTTTCGTTGCACCTAAAAACGGGGAAATCCAGTATGTCGATGAAAAAGTCAATCCCGCTGATTTAACCTTTTTTGACCCATGTATGGGTAGTGGACATATTCTTGTATATGCATTTGATGTGCTTATGGAAATTTATCGTGAAGTGGGATATTCCGACAGAGATGCAGCATTAAGCATTGTGGAAAATAACCTTTTCGGTATGGATATTGATAAGCGTGCGTACCAGTTGGCGTATTTTGCAGTAATGATGAAGGCACGTAGTTATAATCGTCGTGCATTGACAAAAGGTATATCCAATAACCTTGCAGTTGTTGAGGAAAGTAACTCTATTGATAAATTTGCTTGTAATGGTTTAACAACGGATAGTGAACAGAATAAGATTGGAGAATATTTAGTAGAAGCATATAAAGACGCACAGGAAATCGGAACGTTACAGACGATTGAAAAGAAAGATTACAAGAAATTTGTAGAATATTTAAACAATGTCGAAAGTAGTGCAGGACAGATAGACCTTTTTTCAACAGCTTGGCTGAATGATACACTTCCACAGATGGTACAGCTTGCAAAACAGGCTGAAATTATGAGTAATAAGTATGCAGTTGTTTGTACCAATCCGCCGTATATGAATAGGCTGGAGGGGCAGTTAAAGAAATTTGTGGTTGATAATTATAAGGCATATTCTGGCGACTTGTTCAGTGTATTTATATATCACAATTTTGAGTATTGTAAAGAGGACGGCTATTCGGCGTTTATGACACCATTTGTATGGCTATTTATAAAAAGTTACCAAGATTTAAGATATTATATACTTGAAAATAAGTCGGTTGTTACGCTTGTCCAAATGGAATATTCTGCTTTTGAGGAAGCGACTGTACCAATATGTACATTTGTATTAAGCAATCAGAGAGAAAGAACTAATGGATTATATATTAAACTTTCTGAATTTAAAGGTGGAATGGACGTTCAACGAATAAAAGTCTTGGAAGCAATAGAAAATCAAAAGTGTAAATATTTTTATGAAACACCTTTAAAAAATTATTATGATATTGAAGGTGTGCCATTTGCTTTTTGGGCTAGTGAACGAATTAGGAAGGCATTTAAAGAGTGTGATTGCATTGGAAAAATTGCTCCACCTAAGCAGGGGTTGGCAACAGCGGATAATGATAGATTCCTTAGAAAGTGGTACGAAATAGATAATGACAGTATAGGATTTGGCTATAGTTGTTGTGCTGAAGCGTTAGAGAGTAAAAAGAAATGGTTTCCGTACAATAAGGGTGGTGCTTTCCGTCGATGGTACGGTAACAGAGAATATGTTGTAAATTGGGAAAATGATGGCTATGAAATAAAAAACTTCCGTGACGAAAAGGGAAAATTACGTTCTCGTCCACAAAATCTTCAATATTATTTCAAACCAAGTATTACTTGGTCAGATATTACGAGTGCGAGCTTTTCTGGACGTTATTCGGAAAAAGGATTTATATTTGATATCAAAGGTTCAAGTGGATTTCCTGATGAAAAAATTTTACCTTATGTATTAGGTTTTTTAAATTCATCTGTATCGCAAAAATGTATAAAGATTTTGAATCCAACAATTACCACACAAGTTGGAGATATGGCACGAATTCCTGTAATTCTTGATGAAGAAAAAAGAACAGAAATTATTGAAAGAGTATCATTTTGTATTGATACATCAAAAAACGATTGGAATTCTTTTGAAACATCTTGGGATTTTAAGAAGCATCCGTTAGTTTCTTATTCTACTAATAAATCATCAACGTCTTTTGAATTATGGTCAAAAGAATGTGCTGAACGTTTCAACCAGCTTAAAGCAAATGAAGAGGAACTTAATCGCATTTTTATTGATATTTATGGATTGCAGGACGAATTGACACCGGAAGTAGAAGATAAAGATGTTACGGTTCGTCAGGCTGATTTACAGAGAGATATTAAGAGCTTAATCTCTTATGCAGTTGGTTGTATGTTTGGACGTTATTCTCTTGATGAAGATGGACTTGCTTATGCAGGTGGAGAATGGGATAACAGCAAATATGATACTTTTATTCCGGATGAGGATAACTGTATTCCGATTACGGACGAGGAATATTTTGAAGATGATATTGTCGGTCTGTTTTGTGCTTGGCTAAAAAAGGTATATGGAGAAGATACGCTTGAAGAAAATCTTGATTTTATTGCGAATGCTCTGGGCAATAAAGGTAAGACAAGCCGTGAAGCAATCCGAAATTATTTCTTGACAGATTTTATCAAAGACCATATTAAGACCTATCAGAAGCGTCCTATTTACTGGCTTTTTGACAGTGGTAAGCAGAATGGGTTTAAAGCTCTTGTTTATATGCACCGCTGGAACGCAGACACCATTGGTAATGTTCGAGTTGAGTACCTGCATCGTGTTCAGCGTGTGTATGAAAAAGAGATTACCCGTATGCAGGAAATCATCGACAATAGCCACGATAACAAGGAAATTTCCAATGCTACAAAGCGTAAAGAAAAGCTCCAGAAACAGATTAAGGAAACCAAAGATTATGATGCTAAAATTGCCCATTTGGCTCTTTCCCGTATCGACATCGACCTTGATGATGGTGTAAAAGTCAATTACGAAAAAGTCCAGACCGCTGATGGAAAGAAAATGCAGATTTTAGCGAAGATTTAATGAGGAAATAGTATGCCAAAAAGAACTTCTATTAAGGTTGATGATGTACCTTATCAATATAAGAACCGTAAACTTCAGATAGGGAAAAGTTATACATCGCCAGATTTTAGTAGCCATACGGTTTTAACAGATGATATTTTTACATATATAGATTTTTATTTTTCGAGCCACAAAAAAGCGATGAAATATCGTAATCCAACTGTATCGAAAATAAAATATGGCGACGAAAAGAAATATCACTATTCGTTTTATTGGAAACAAGCAATGTCATTTTATAAAGCAGCAAAAACATTGCCAATGGAATCAGTTCCGTTAGTATCATATTATTCAATGCTAAATGCGGTGAAAGCATTCCTAGCGTTTAAATGCGATTACATTGAGGATTTTGTAGAACATTTTTCCCGACATGGACTATTTGAAAATACTGCTATTTCTGGAAATGAACTTTCAACTATACATGTGGGACATCAAAATAAAGGTGTTTTTGTCTTGTTTGGAAGAATGCTTGAGCAGAACTTTGATACTATTTGGGCAGGCGGAAAACCAAATACAGTTACATTGAAGAAATTATTATATAATTTAGCGTTTATTCATCGTGCCTATATAACTACATATAACACCCCAAGAGGAGCAAGAGTACCTGAATTATTTATACCTGTTAAAACAGCACAAGCTCCGTGCTACTACAAGGGAAATGATAGCAACCTATACTTAAAATTTGAAGTAGACCATTCTTTGTTTGGAGTTGCACCGGTTTCTATTCCAGTTGTATATGTAAACAGTATATCTTCAAAATTTAAGATTTCCGATGATAACAATTTTGTGTTACAAAGTGTAAATGGGGCAAAAAGAAACCAAGATAGTTTATCATCAGAGTTTAAAAACGAGAATGATGAATTAAGGCGAGAGTTTCAATATATTCGTTCGAGCAAGAAATTGTGGTATTTGAAAAGAACGGCATTGAATCATCCAGAGGTTATGAATCTTAATAGTATGTTAATTATTATGGCAGCTATGCATAGGGTTAGTGAAATTGTTCGATACAAACCTGAGCAAATGGCACATTTATTAAATTCAAAAGAGAATTGGTTGTTGCATGAATTTTTAACATTGGCGTTAGACCAATTCATTGATGAATTAGCCGCAGAGATTACGGGGCAAGATATAATGTGTACAGGAGTAAAGTAGGAGATACTATGGCAGAACTAAACTTAAAACAGATTACAGACAAATTAAATAGTGAGTTTGCAAGTGATGTCCGTAAGCTTGTGTTTTGGTATGATGCCAATGCGGAGTTTCAGGAGGATATTGACAGCATTGAACTGGAAAATGCAAAGGTTCTGCATCTTGAGCCGGACAACCAGTTCTACATCAAATACTTCTTGGAACGAGAGGATACGACAACCAATTACCTTGTATATGCTCCGTTTGCGAAACCGAGCATAAGGGACAATCATCTTGCAGATACAATCCGTTATTCCAAAGAATTTTTTGCCGACCGTGCTTCTTTGCTTACGCTTGATTTAGGAATTGATGAACGGTACAAGCCTGTTATTCAGCATTATATTAAATTCTTTGCGAACAAAGACAGAACACAGAAATTCTATGATTTGGAAATAGAGAATTTCAATAGAAGTACGATTGAAGTTGCCTTGATGAGCGTTCTTTGCAAGGATAAGACAGCTTCTTTTGAAGAAGTATTGCGTTCAATTTTGACAGACGATGGCTTGCAGGATAACAAATATCTGGCTGAGTTTGAGAAGTATGATTTGCTTTCTGCATTCTGGCAGCAGGCAGATGTGGCATTTGGATATAACGACCCGAAGCCGACGCTTGAAAAACTCGTTATCACGATGTTTATTACTTATGCGGCTAAGAGTATTCATACGGATATGCCACAGGCTTGGAAACCATTTATTTCTTATAAATTTGGTAATATCATTGCATTTATGGATAATCTGATGAACAGCTATCTGTATGGTACTCGTTTTGATAAGATTTCAGAGATTATCTATAATGCAATCAACGGTAAAAATTATCTTGAGAAGATGGAAGTGGAAACACTTGTAGATTGTAATATTTTTGCAGGTGTTGATGAACTTCTGATTAGTTGGATTATCGGCAGACTTGAGAATGAAGATATAGGAGCAAAGCTGAATGGAAAGACGATTCCGGAGCTTTGTGTAGAACGCAGGAAGCAACATTTTGGAAAGAACTTCCGCAATGAGTATTTTATTCTTCAGAATGCCTTTGATATGATTGCTGAAGGTAAGTATCAGCCAGTCAGCGGTATCAAAAACTTGGTTAAGGAATATACGGAGTCAACTTATAAGATTGACCGTTATTATAGATACTTTTATTTTTACTTTGATAAATTGGAAGATACCACACAGTTTGAAAAAATCAGGGAACTGGTTGAGAATATCTATACAAATGAGTATCTGAATCGGATTACAGTGAACTGGAACAATGAGCTTGCAGACGCAGATGGAGAAACAGGACTTACGTTGCAGAGAGATTTCTTTGCAAGGCACATCAATTACTCAAAGGATAGAGTGGTAGTTATTATATCCGATGCACTCCGCTATGAGGTTGCACATACGTTGTTTGAAAAAATGCAGGCAGATGAGAAGTGCAATGCTTCTATCGGAGCAATGCAAGGCGTTCTTCCATCTTATACACCGTTAGGTATGGCTTCCCTGCTTCCGCATAAGACGATTGAGTACAGTCCGTCTTATGATGTACTGGTAGACGGAAAAGCGTGCAGTTCCACGGAGCAGAGGGAAGCTATTCTGAAAGAGTATAAAATAAGCAGTAAGTGCGTTCAATTCGATTCAATGAAAACAATGAAGCAGGCAGACCTTCGTTCTATCTTTACCGGACAGGACGTTGTGTATATTTATCATAACCAGATAGATGCCCGTGGAGATAAAGCGGCTTCTGAAAATGAAGTGTTTACCTCCTGCGAAGAAGCAATCGAAGAAATTTATACTTTGATAAAGAGGATTGCATCGCAGGCAAATACCTATCATTTTATTGTGACGGCAGACCACGGATTTATTTATAAGAGAGATAAAATTCAGGCAACGGATAAGATTGCCGGAGCTGCTTCAAAATCAAACAGCGTTGGACAGCGTTATTCCATATCTGACGAAGGAATCAATGTAGACGGTGTTTGCCATACAACGGTTGGTAAGGTGCTTGGTAGTGTCGATGAGCGTATTGTATCGTTCCCTCTTGCTTCAGATATTTTCAAGGTTGCAGGAGCTGGACAGAATTATGTTCATGGCGGTTGCTCTCCGCAGGAAATGCTTGTACCAATGATTGATGTGAAAGTAGATAAGGGCAAAAAGGAAACAAGTCTTGCAGAGATTGCTTTTGTAAGCCTGACTTCAAAGATTACAAATCTTATCACGACACTGGATTTTGTTCAGACAGAGCCGGTAAGTGATGTTGTGAAAGAAACAAGTTACCGAGTATATTTCATTTCTGATAGTAACGAGAAGATTTCTAATGAGAATATTGTTATTGCAGATAAGAAAGATAAAGATACGACGAAGCGTATGTTCAGACTCCGCTTTAACTTTAAGAACAAGAAATACGATAAATCACAGAAATACTACTTGGTTGCTTATGACGATAAGAATGATATAGAAGTTCTTCGTCACGAGATTATTATGGATATTGCATTTGCCGATGATTTTGGATTCTTCGGGTAATATCTGAAAAGGGGGTATCGCCTTATGGGAAGATGGGGCTTTTCTGATGCCTTAGCCTTTGCAGTTGCAATGACTGTTCGGGATATGAGCAGAGAGAAAGAGAAAAGACTGATTAAAACACAGAAGTTTTATCAGGAATGTTATGAAAAGATAGCCAGTGATAGCGAACGGGCATTCAATATTGTATCAAAAGTTGTAACAAAGGCGTCACACCGATATATTCCGAACGAGATAGCTTCGGGCAGTACCTACCTTGCGTTATATGCGTTTGCTCTTGTCATTGAAAGACAGGGCAGAGTGACAAAAGAGCAGAGTAAAATTATTAGGATTTACTTCAATAATATGAGCTTTCCATTTTCGGAGAGTGCATATTTAAGTGCAGCGAGAACCGGAGGAGAGGTTGGCAATTTCCGAAATGTCATATCTATAAGTAAGAGTTATGCAGGTGGCTTTTGGGTCAACTTCTTTCGGGCATTATACAAATCCGGAACGCAGAAAGATTTGCAGGATATGATTGATTATACGACGTCAATCATTATGCGGTTTTCGATTCTTGGAAATCCTGACAGTAATATTTCCAATGCAATCTGTCAGAACTTTATTGACAGTGTAAATTATCAGATTAACCAAGTGCGTGAGATTTCCATTAAGGAAGTGGACTGGCTTGGTGTGATACCGATAGAAGACCGTTTGGAAGAAATGAAGTTTTTCTATGAGGATTTGATTGACAGGTCAAACATTACAAACGACATTTCAAAAGAAGAATTGCTTCCGTATTTGGAACTTCAGATTTTGAATTGTATCTGCGATGTTGTAATGATGACGAAACAGCCAAAGTCCGTGAAATTGAGAATGATGAATGATGCCGTCAGACTTTCAGGCATACATACTGGTGTAACACCGGAACAATATGTAAGAGAGATTGCTAACAATACGGAGATGGGGCAGTTTTATAAAACAATGTTCTCATCAGGTAATCCATTGGGTTCATTTTGGCTCGTGATTTTTACAATGGGTGGACAGCTCTATGGAACGGACGCAACTGATGAACCGATTGGGATTGTCAATAATATTTTTTCTATCCTGATTCAGATTGAGAATTATCTTGATGAAAAGTATAACTTCTTAGGAAAAGACAGCATAGCGAAAGAATATATGTTGCATATCATTGAGCAGCTTGCCGATAAGTGCAATGAGGAGGATTAGATTATAATGGATAACATTGAAAAAGATATAGCTCAGGGCTATGCCGATTTTGCAGATGATGAAGGAAGCATAGAAGAAGTGGAAGCAGAGGAAAATATTGTAACTGAGAATAGCACATCATTTAGCTTTGAAGAAACCACCAATTTTTCTGAGATGAGCGATATAAACAGAAAGCTCCGTACTTATTTTGATGGAAAGATTGTCCGTAAGGATTTGACGAAATCCATCAAAGAGGGTGCGAATGTTCCGGTTTATGTGCTTGAATTTTTACTTGGACAGTATTGCAGTTCTGATGACCCGTCTATCATCGAAGAAGGTGTGGCGAATGTAAAAAGAATACTGGCAGATAATTATGTACGACCAGACGAAGCACAGAAAATCCTTTCGTTGCTCCGTCAGAGGGGAAGTCATACAGTCATTGATAAGATTACGGTCAATCTGAATATTAAAAAAGATACTTATGAAGCAGAGTTTTCTAACCTTGGAATTAAAGCAATTCCGATTAGCGAAGATTATCCGAGCAAATTTGACCGTCTGCTTTGTGGAGGTATCTGGTGTATTGTTCAGCTTGAATATGAATACATAGAGGAAGATAAGAATGCTTCTCCTATCCATATCCGTAAACTTACACCAATTCAGATGCCGCACGTTGACATCAATGAACTGAAACAAGGGAGAAAGGCGTTTACAAAAGATGAATGGATAAGCGTAATGCTCCGTTCCATCGGTATGGAACCGGATACACTGACCGAAAGAGAAAAGTGGTTGCTTCTTGCCCGTATGTTACCGCTCGTAGAAAACAATTTTAATTTGTGTGAACTCGGACCGAGAAGTACAGGTAAATCTCATTTATACAAAGAAATTTCACCGAACAGTATTCTTGTTTCCGGTGGTCAGACAACAGTAGCAAATCTGTTCTACAATATGGCGAGAAAGACAGTTGGTCTTGTCGGTTTGTGGGATTGTGTCGCTTTTGATGAGGTTGCAGGTATCAATTTCAAAGATAAAGACGGTATCCAGATAATGAAAGATTATATGGCTTCCGGTTCTTTTGCCCGTGGAAAAGAAGAAAAGTCTGCTTCTGCATCAATGGTATTTGTGGGTAATATCAATCAGAGTGTTGATGTGCTGTTGAAAACATCGAGTCTGTTTGCTCCGTTCCCGCCGGAAATGGGAACAGATACAGCATTCCTTGACCGTATGCACTGCTATATTCCGGGTTGGGAAATTCCAAAGTTCAGACCACAGCACTTTACAAATGATTATGGTTTTATCAGTGATTATCTTGCAGAGTTCATCAGAGAACTTCGTAAAGAACAGTATGGCGATGCCTTGGATAAATACTTCCGCCTTGGAAAGAACTTAAATCAGCGTGATACGATTGCAGTCAGAAAAATGGTCGGTGGATTTATCAAGCTGCTTTATCCTGATGGAGAATATACAAAAGAAGAACTGGAAGAGGTTTTAAAGATTTCTCTTGAGATGCGTCGTAGAGTAAAGGAACAGTTGAAGAAACTTGGCGGTATGGAGTTCTATGATGTGAATTTCTCATACATTGACAATGAGACATTTGAGGAATTCTATGTATCCGTGCCAGAGCAGGGCGGTGGAAAACTGATTCCGGAAGGAATGTGTAATCCGGGACAAGTCTATACCGTGGCTCAGGGTAAAACAGGTATGCTTGGTGTATTCCGTTTGGAATCTCAGATGATGCCGGGTAATGGAAAATTTGAGCGTTCAGGTCTTGGTTCTGATGGAAAATGTAAAGAAGCAACGAACACGGCATTTAATTTTCTGAAAGCCAATTCTAACCGTATCAGTGGCTCTATCAGTACGACGACAAAGGATTATATCATCAATTACCAAGACTTGCAGGGCATTGGTATGACAGACAAATTGGCATTGCCAACACTGATTGCTTTATCTTCAGTGGCATTAGGTAAACCTGTTGCAAGCAGTCTTGCGGTTCTTGGAGAAATCAGTATTGCAGGAACACTTATCAAAGTTGATGAACTTGCAAACAGCTTGCAGGTATGTTTGGACAGTGGGGCAAAGAAAGTCTTGCTCCCTATCGTATCAGCAGCAGACATCGGAGCAGTTCCATCGGATTTAATTGGTTGCTTTAATTTGATTTTCTATTCCAGTGCGGAAGATGCAGTATATAAGGCGTTGGGTGTGGAATAAAAAGAAAGGGTGTTTTATTGAAAGTGGCAGAAGATAAAACAGAAATTATATTAGCACAATGGCAAACTTGCGTTGAAATGGCAAATTCAGTTAGTCAACGTAGAGATGCGATGAATAATATTTTTATTACATTAAACTTAGCGATAATTGCAGCCGTTTCAATAACGTGGAATATAAAATCTTTGTTTATCCTTGTGGCAGGAATAGTTGTTTGTGCTATTTGGTTATTGTTTATTAGAAACTATAAGCTGCTTAATGCAGAGAAATTTAATGTAATAAATACTATCGAAAAGAGACTTCCGGTAACGCCATTTAATGATGAGTGGGAAAAACTGAAAAACAATAAAAAATATACAGATGGTACTAAGCTGGAGAGAACCCTTCCAATAATGTTCATCATTTTGTATGGAGTTGCTGTTGTTACTATTGTTTACATGAAATTTTGTTAAATAAAAAGGAGAGATTATATGACATACCATTTATTTATCAGTCACTCTTGGAATTATTCAAATACATATAATGATTTGATTAGACTACTTGATTCAAAAGCTTATTTTAGTTATAAGAATTATTCAGTTCCTAAAGATGACCCGATACATAATGCACCATATGATTATCAATTAAAGGCGGCTATTCGAAATCAAATGCAGCACGCAAGTTGTGTTTTGATTCTTGCAGGCGTTTATTCAACTTATAGCAAATGGATAAATATTGAGATTCAACTGGCACAAGAGATGGGGAAGAAAATCATTGCAATTGAGCCGTGGGCTTCTGAAAGAACATCACTGGTTGTAAAAAGAGCTGCAAATGATATTGTAAAATGGAATACGGACTCTATTGTAAGAGCAATTAGAGGATATTAAACTGGAAAATGATATTCCTGAATAAACGATTAGGTTATGAGAAAACTATGGTTGCTAAGGAGAGTTATAATACATATTAGAAATTTGGAAAGGGCAGGCTATGGAAACAAAGCCAAGGATTTTATATTTACAAAAGATTTTACTGGAAAGAACCGATGAAGAAAATCCTCTTTCCACAACTCAGTTAATCAATATATTGAATGATGAATACGGAATATCTGCACATAGAACGACGGTCAC
>ENA-OROD01001929-OROD01001929.1-human-gut-metagenome-genome-assembly--contig:-NODE-1929-length-15660-cov-4.567703_pt1 | contig 15660 bp, 17 predicted proteins | sample MGYA00242123_ERZ509038 | MGnify/ENA primary metagenome ERZ509038 (study PRJEB26280, sample SAMEA2338719) | human gut metagenome | biome: human gut; feature: human-associated habitat; material: faeces... | reverse complement strand
TTGGAATCTGACCGATGTTCGCAAACTCATCGAGCAGACAGCGTACATGAACGGGCAGTCTGCCGCCGTACTCATCATCAGCCTTATCACAGAGAAGGTTGAACATTTGCGAATACATGATGGCACAGACAAAATTGAAGGTGTCATCCGTATACTCTCTCAGGACAACCGCTTCGATACTGACCGCGTAAATGAAATGGTAGAGATCATGCTGGATGCAATCTGTTCTACTCGCCCGACAATCCGTATCAACGGAGAGGATATGCCGCAGCAAGTGGTAAAGTCCCGCTTTCTCAAGCTCAACAGCAGCCACATTGAGTATGTCCTTCACGCTATGAACGAATGCCCGTCCGATATTCGGAACATCCGGGCATATATGCTCACGACGCTGTATAACGCATCGCTGACGATGGACAACTACTACTCGGCTCTCGTCAATCACGACCTTTACGGTCAGAAATAAGCTCTTCGGAAGGAGGTATCAATCATGCGCACAATCTATCTCCGGGGTGTGCCGCCTTAGCTGCGGCAAATGTCCCCGCAATAACTCAGGAAGGAGGTTCCCATGCAGGATGAAGTAAACACCAAAGTTGTTGCTATTGCCATCAAGGGCGGCAAAATCACCGCAGAGGTTCTGGACAAGGCTCTCAAGAAGTTCGTTGAGGAAATTGAAAAGGCACAGAAACCCGCCTCTCAGCCTAAGACCTATCGCGGGAAACAGTCCATCAAGCATCTCGTCGAGCAGAATGCCGCCATCAGCAACATCGAAGTGACCGACGGAAATATCAAGTCCTTTGAGCGTACAGCAAGTAAATACGGGATTGACTATGCACTCAAAAAGGACACTTCCGAACAGCCTTCGCGATACCTTGTCTTTTTCAAGGGGCGCGATGTCGATGTAATGACACAGGCGTTCAAGGAGTTTTCCGCAAAGACGGTCAAGCAGAAGGATCAGCCATCTCTTCGCCGGAAGCTGTCCAGACAGCAGGAGCAGTCCAAGAAGCAGCAGCGTGAGAAGGTCAAGAGCAAGAGCAAGGATCGAGGCGTTGAGCTATGACAAGAAAGCCCGACATCAAAAAGCTCATCCTTCTAAATCTTCCGTATCTGTTCGCGTTCTACTTCGTCAACAAGGTTGCTGTAGTTTTTCGCATGGCACCCGGCACCGAGTTTGTTGACAAGCTGACCGTAGGCTTCGCCAATTTCAGTTCTGCCTTCGCAAATCCGCTGCCCAGCTTCAATCCGATGGATTTGCTCATCGGTGCTGCCGCAGGAGCCTTGCTCAAGCTGGCAGTCTGCATGAAGGGCAAAAACCGCAAGAAGTTTCGTCAAGGGGAGGAATACGGATCTGCCCGTTGGGGAAAACCGGATGACATCAAGCCCTATATGGATGATGATTTCGCCAACAACATTATCCTGACGCAGACTGAAGCTCTCACCATGAACAGCCGTCCGAAGCAGCCAAAGTATGCCAGGAACAAAAATGTCATGGTGATCGGCGGCTCCGGCTCAGGTAAGACACGCTTCTATGTGAAGCCAAACCTGATGCAGTGTTCCTCGCAGTCTTTCCCGGTCAGCTACATTGTGACTGATCCGAAAGGAACTCTACTGGTCGATTGCGGACGGATGCTTGAGCGCAACGGTTATGTGATCAAGTCGCTGAACCTGATCAACTTCAAGAAGTCCATGCACTATAACCCGTTTGCCTACATCCGCAGCGAGAAGGACATCCTCAAGCTGGTCAATACGATCATCGTCAACACGAAGGGAGATGGCGATAAGTCCGGCGAAGATTTCTGGGTGAAAGCTGAAAAGCTGCTCTATCAGGCATACATCGGCTATATCTGGTACGAAGCACCGGAACACGAGAAAAACTTTACTACCTTGCTCGAAATGATCAATGCTTCGGAAGCCAGAGAGGATGACGAGACCTTCAAAAATCCCGTTGACATCATGTTCGATGAGCTGGAAGCCAAAAACCCGGAACACTTTGCAGTACGGCAATACCGCAAATACAAGCTAAGTGCCGGTAAAACCGCAAAGTCGATCCTGATTAGCTGCGGTGCGCGGCTTGCTCCCTTTGACATAGCTGAACTGCGAGAGCTGATGAGCTACGATGAGTTGGAGCTGGATGCCCTCGGTGACAGGAAAACCGCTCTATTTGTAATCATCAGTGATGGAGAGTATAAGCAGAACAGATTTTCAAAGAGGGCATTTACCCTTGTCAGCATTTTGGAGGCAGTTGTAATTATCGCCACCGCCGTTATGCTGATAATGTCGCTTTGACCAATTCCAATTTGACAAAGGAGTGTGATAGCATGAAAAAGGTATTACTTAGCCACGATGGCAAGATGAAGATGTATCTTGTCCCCGATGAGGTTGCAGATAACTTGAAAGAATATTGTATGCACTTTGGCTTTGATTGGCTGATGAATGACCCCAATGCTCAAAAACTTCGTGTTATCACACCAAGCGGAATAATTGGTTATATATTTGGGGCACAGGACTTCATAGATTACTTGAATGACTTTATATTTCCAAACCAAAAATCTACATTGGTTGGTGAAATGGATTTTTATGATTATGAAATTCCAGAGGAATACAAAGATATTCCGTGGTTTAATTTCTAATTGACCAATTCCAATTTATCGAACTGATCGCAGATCCTTGCGGAAATTGTGCAGACAGCTGTTGCACAATTTCCAATTTGAAAAAGGAGGCTCCCACCATACCGGAGGGAGCCTTTAAACATATCAATTTCGCTTGAAGTATTGAAAATCGCCGCAATATCTGGAAGCAAAAAAGGATACCGCCGTTCTTGGCGGTATCCTTTTAACTTTCAGTTCCTTTTGTACTTGTCCATTTCAAGCAGAATCCGGTATAGGTGCTCCTGCTCCTCTTTGGTTTTTGCGGAGAGAAATTCGTAACACTCAAGGGGTATATCCCTGGTTTCAGTTTCCTGTCCGCCCAGCTTCTCAAAGAGCTTTGACAAAGATACGTTCAAAGCGGCAGCGATCTTTTCAATACTTTCAAGAGTTGCGTTCTTCTCACCACGCTCAAGCTGACCGATGTAAGTCGGGTGGCACCCGGACATTTCAGCAAGCTTTTCTTGGCTTAACCCTTGTCTTGTTCTGTAATTTCTGATTCGCTGACCTACTGATTTTGCAATTTCGCTCATAGCCTTATCCATCCTTTTTGCATTATATATAGTCTATAAATATTCAAACAAAATTTCCACAGACTATTGATATTGTTTCGCGTTTGTGCTATACTATAAGTCTATATTATGTAAATTTTTGTGCTTATAGTATTTGGATAGGGCGACAACAAGCCATGTCAAACTAAAAATTGTTTCTTATATGACCGCTATACACATACCGAACAGAATAAGGGCTGCGACGATCCGCTATATGCGGTAAGAACCGGCTCAGTTGCCCGCAAGGGATTTAGAGGATAGCCGAGTCATTGAGAAAGCCCACCGGACATGATTTGTTCGGTGGGCATTTTTAATAAGGAGCATATTTTGATATGAACATTTTTACGGTGTCCTTCTTCGGACATAGGATGATCGACCGTCCTTTTCTCATTGAGCAGAGACTTGAAAATCTGATACGTCGGTTGATAAATACGAAGGAGTATGTGGACTTCATCGTGGGTCGTAGCGGCGACTTCGATCAGTACGCATCTTCTGCCGTGTTGCTTGTAAGAAAAGCCGTAGGCGACCACAACAGCTCTCTTACATTGGTATTGCCGTATCCTACCGCCGAGTATCTGAATAACCAAGAATCGTTTGAGGACTATTACAGTTATGTCGAGGTTTCCGATGCGGCATCTGCAGCGCACCATAAGGCGGCATATCAAATCCGAAACCGTGAAATGGTTGATCGCTCTGATCTTGTCGTGTGTTACGTTGAGCGAGAAAGCGGCGGTGCTTGGCAGACAGTAAAGTATGCTCTGGAGCAAGGAAAAACGGTTATCAACCTTGCGAACGAGGATGAATCTGTAAACTTATTATAACAAATGCGCCAGAACCATTGCGAACGCAATGATTTTGTGGTATAATGAGATGAAAACATTTATCGTATTTTGTAATTATATTTCTCGAAAGGTATTGATGATATGAAAAATAAAAACACAATAATTATCACTGAAGAAATGATAAATTCGGACCCATACGGTTATACATATAAAGAAATTTGTGATTGCGTTGGAGAAAAAAAAGCTCGATCGCTTATGCATGCCCTTTATAAGGAAAAGCCCCAAAAGAAATATCAAACAATGAGCATTAATGATATTTATAATGGCGGTGACACAAGAAAATACTCTTTCAAATTAAAGGATGGTTACTGCGTTGAAACTGTTTGCATAAAGAGAAAAACAGGTGTAACTGTATGTGTTAGTACAATGGTAGGATGTCCTGTCGGTTGTATTTTTTGTGCATCTGGAAGTAATGGATTTATAAGAAATTTAACTCCTTCCGAAATTGTGCAACAAGTAACATTACTGAAGGAAAAAGTCAACAGAATTGTATATATGGGAATGGGTGAACCATTTTTTAATTATGATAATGTAATTAAGTCAATTCATATACTAAGAGATAGAAATGGGCTTAATTTCCCCACAGATGGAATTAATATTTCGACAGTAGGTCCTTTAGAACAATTAAAAAAAATAAGAGAAGAACATCTGAAGATACAACTCACCCTCTCTCTTCATGCAACAAATCAAAGAACAAGAGATATAATTATACCTCACATGAAAGGTTATGACATAAATAAGATTGTTGAATCTGTTTTATCATATTCGGAAAGACATAACAGAAAAGTAACAATTGCTTATTTATTGATTCCTGGTCTAAATGATAAAGCAACTGATGTACGTCAATTAGGAAGATGGTTTCGTGAGAAAAATGTTTTGATAAATCTTTTGCAATATAATGTACCGCAAATTGCAATATTAACAGGCCAAACAAACAACAATTAGTTGCATTTAAATTGCGACTTGAAGCGGCTGGTTTAGAAGTAAAAATGAGAGAATCACGAGGTAATAACATCAAAGCTGCCTGCGGTCAGTTGGTTAGTAACACAAACGAGAAGAATAAGCAACACAATTCAATGGGGAAGGATTTAGGTTTTCACAATCGTTCAAAAAGCAAGAAAGAGAATCCTAAAAGCAAGCACAAAAATACATTTTCTAAAATTAAATCTCTGTCCGAGATAAGTATTGGTGAATAAAAATATTCCTATAGGTAGGATAATTATCGACAAAGAAATTTTCTCTGGAGTGGGAAAAGCAGACCAAAGTATGCTATAATGCAATAAAATAGTTATACAAACTTGAATTTGAGGAGGTGATAAGATGACAGCATATATGAGATTAAGATAATACCGCGAGTTGTGTTGCGGTACATCCGTATTACATAACTCGCTTTCGGGCAAGAATGTAATAATGGAGGATGTCATGAATAAAATTATTAGATTTAATGACAGCGAAAAGCTTTTTCGTTGTCCAATATGTAAACGAAAGTTAAAGATGGTAGGCAATAGTTTGCTGTGTAGTAATAAGCATTGTTTCGATATTTCTAAATTAGGATATGTGAATTTTGCATTAAATCAAAAGCAATCTAAGCATTATAGCAGAACTTCTTTTGAAAGCAGAATGGATATTTTAGAAAAGGGATACTATTCACATATTCTTACGGAGATAACACATATATTGAGCAAGCTTGAAAACATAACAACTATTCTTGATGTCGGATGTGGTGAAGGATATTATTCTAGAAAAATCAAAGAACTATTTCAAGCAGATATAGTTGCTTTTGATATTTCAAAAGATGCCATTTCCCTTGCTTCAAAAAGAGACGGTAGTAAGTCTATAAAGTGGTTTGTGGGTGATTTGGAAAATATGCCAATTAGAGACCACTCAGTAGACTGTATACTGGACATATTTACACCAGCTAATTATTTGGAGTTCAATAGAGTTCTGACGGATAGCGGCTATATTGTAAAGGTTATTCCTGGGAATAAACATCTGATGGAGTTCAGAAACATTGCAAAAGAACATTTGAAAAATCAAGAGTATTCCAATGAGAATGTGATTAACTTATTCAAGAAGCAGTATTCTGTTATTTACCAAAAAAGAGTTTCAGAATCATATGAAATGCCGTTAGAGGATATTAAAATTTTTGCAGACATGACCCCACTGCTCTTCCATGTAGATAAAACTGAGATTGATTTCAAAAAGCTAAAAACTTTGACGATTGATGCAGAGATATTTGTGGGAAGTCTATAACGCTTGAAACTTTCAGTTTGACGGAGCAACAAATTCCAATTTGTTGAACTGAATAGCACATACTGACTGATAGGAACAAGGATGAAATATACCTTGTTCCTTTTCGTTTACCCAGGGCATTCATAGAAAATGAATAAACAGGTCAGTTATGCATACCAACACTTATCTCGGACAGAGACAAAATTAATTACAAAACAAAACACTAAATTAACCGTATTTTGTTTGTGATGCATAGGCGATCTGTTTTTTTGTCTATCAACAATTAGAGTTACAAGGAATCTATTATGGAATATAAATGTTTATCCGATTTTTTGTTTAAAGGAGAAAATAAAAATATTAATATAAGTGTGAGCAAAAATAGTCCAGTTAATGCCTCCTTAAGTTTGGATGGATACAAACATTCAATGGTTCAAATAATAGCATTAACTATTGCACTCAAAATGAAGACTGTTATTGTTAATCCACCTATAGTAAGTGATACATATGTTTTTATCGCAATAATAAATGAACTAGGTGGTACTGCAAAAATATATAACAAACGTTTGTTTATTGACGCAAGTACCATATGTAATGCCAACATTCCTTTCTTTTTAGGAAAGTGTATTCATGGTTCTATGTATTTGTGCCCGGCGCTATTAATTGCATTAGGAAAATTTGAATATTATGGTTCTGGAGGTTGTCAAATTGGTGATTCGATAGATTCACATAATAGACCATTTTCTCATATTGCTTCAGTGATTGAATGTTTTAATCACAAAATAAGTATAGAATCTAATAGAATAATAGGTAATTTTGGTGACAATAGCGATATAACCGAGTTAGATATAAAAAATTTTTCATACTCTAGCGAAGATTTGAGTGGACCGCTTGTAGGAGGGGCCACTAAAACGGCATTACTTTTATCTGTTAACAAACAAAAATTTATCATAAAAAATCCATATTTAAAAACGGATGTCTATGATATGATTGATTTTTTGCGCTTAATAGGTAAAAAAATTGACATCTCTGATAATTCTATTGTCTGCAGTGGAAATGTTATGGCTTCTTCCAATCAGTATATTGAATTTAATCTAACTCAATGCATAAGTGAAATTATAACATATTCCACGTTAGCTTTAATAAATAATACAAATTTGACATTTTTAGATTTAAACAAGAAAACAATTTCGCTAACTTTAAAACCTGAGATAGATATTCTATTGGCAATGGGAGTATCTATAAAATGGGAAAGAAACAATTTACATATACAAAAAAAGGGCGATATCAAAGGCTTAAACATTGAAGTAACCCCTACAACCATCCAAAGTGATCATCAACCTTTTTTTGTTCTGCTTTCTTTATATGGTTCAACTGATTGCTCTATAACAGAATATGTATGGAAAGACAGATTTATGTATGTGAATAATTTAATCCAATTAGGTGCAAACATAACTATAAAAGACAACACAATCTTTATAAAGCCATCCAACTTAAACTATTATTGTGTGTTTATGAGTATTTTAATGATGTGGATATTTATTCAAAGTATGAGTATGTAGATTGTTTGAATCTCAACTATGATTTTCTTTTATCTAATCAAATTATAAAAACATTGTCAGGCGGAGAAAAAATAAAAATACAATTATTGAAACTAGTGTGTGAAGAGCCGGATGTTTTATTTTTAGATGAACCTTCCAATGATTTAGATATAGAAACACTTGTGTATTTAGAAGAATTTATAAAGAATAGCACAATACCTATTGTTTTTGTTTCACATGACGAAACATTAATTCAAAATACTGCAAACACGATAATTCATATAGAACAACTTATCAGAAAAACCAAGAATAAAATTACTATTTCCAGATTAAAATATTCAGATTATTTGGAATCAAGAAAACTTTTCTTTGATAAACAAACCCAGATTGCAAAAAAAGAAAGAAGTGATTATAAGAAAAAAAGAGAAAGGTTACTTCAATTATACGAAAAAGCAAAACATAATAGCGGATGGAAAAATCCTGACGGCATTGCATCTTCTGATGGTAGGGCGAAAAAAAGTATGCAAACAATCGTAGCTAAAGGGAAAAGACTTGAACGTGAAAGCGAAGACTTTACAGACATCCCCAATAAAGAAGAGAGTATAATTACACGTTTTGATCCCTCAGTTAATATACCATCTCAGAAAAGAATTCTAGATTATTATATTACTGAATTGAAAGTTGGGTCCAATGTTTTGTCTAGGGAAATAAGAATATCGATTAGTGGAAAACAACATATATGTATCATAGGTAAAAACGGCGTAGGAAAATCTACGCTGCTAAAAAAAATATGGGAAGAGTTGAAAGACAAAAATGATATTAATATAGGATATATGCCACAAAATTACGAGGAAATTCTTGATTTTTCAAAAACACCCATTGAGTTTTTAGAGTCTAATTATGATAAAAATGACTTGACGAAGGCAATGTGTTTTATGGGAAGTATGAAATTTACAACTAATGAAATGTCAAACAAAATTGGCGAACTAAGCGGTGGTCAAAAAGCCAAATTAATTTTTTTGAATATGGTGTTAAAAGGGTGCAATGTTCTGATTTTAGATGAGCCAACAAGAAACTTTTCTCCATTGTCTGCGCCAATAGTAAGACAAGCATTATACGAGTTCAATGGTACAATAATCAGTATCTCACATGACCGTAAATACCTAGACGAGGTTGCCGATATAATTTATGTTCTAACTGAGAGCGGGTTATCCCAACTCTAAAAGAGTCCATTAATTATTATAGTAGTTGTCTAAAGTTATACCAAGAAAGTTTTAACAAAACAAATAGCAGCTCTCCAAGAAGGTAGCTATATAGACATCTTAGAGAGCTTAATGATTACTTATTTATTTCATTAATTGTTATTTCTTCTGCTCTATTACAGATATTATTAATTCTTTGTATCCACTCTATTGGATTTTCTTCTTTTAATTTTTCGGTTACACTCTCTGTCTCCTTCATCTGCTCAACAAGAGTATCAAACATATCTCGTGCCTGATGTTCTATCTCTGCACAGTGCTGATAAAGTTTGCCTTGAGTAAGCAGTGTAGTGAATAACACTTTCTTATGTTTAAGTAAATACCCCTTATGTAACATACCCCATTTACCAAGAGTGATATTTGCTTCCTCGGGCGGTAATATAAGGTTAGGTATGTTGTAGTCTCCAACCTGTCTGTATGTAATATTTTTCATAATAGCATTCATCCTTTCGTATTCTTAACAAATGTGTCGTATGTAAATCTTGCTCCAAGTCTGAAGCCTGATATAAAGCTGTCCGCATTACTTGTTGTTGAAAATTCAATATAAGCACTTACATAGTTTTGAAACAGTTCCTTATCTTCACCGTTCAATCTTGCAGTAAGTTGTTCTTCTTTCTCTGCGAGGTTGCTCAGTTTCTTCTTGAGTTTAGGTGTTAATTCTGAGTTGACTTCTTGTGGCTCAATGTTGCCGTAATAATACGCTGAAAGAAGAATTTGTCGGATTACGTGAAAGCGCTCACCATCAGGTGGAAGGTAATAGTGTAGCTACGGAATATATTTGGAAAGTATTGGGTAACTTTCTAAAGAATATTGGCGGTTTTATTATCTACCTGTTTATTATTTCGGGATTGGACCCAATCTTGATGCTTGTGGTTGTTGCCACTTGTTTCGTCAGTTTCTTTGTGTCCAGAAGCATTAGCACTTGGATGTACACACATCGGGATGCCGGAGTGTGTCTGGAAGGTGCGATCATCGTGCTTGCGTGTATCATCTATTCAAAGTTTGCAACCTCTGTTCCATCCGTGGACGCGACCGCTTCGGCAATCACGCAGGTGTGGACTTATGTTGGGGAACTGCTCTTTAATATGTTGGTGCTCGTCGGAACGATAAAACTGTCGGATCAGGTAGTGCAGAAAATGATAGGAATATAAAAAATTTCCAATGAAAATGTTTGCAAACCGCTTGCATTTCGCAATCAAATGTGGTATAATAATACTGCAACAGAACCAGATACAAGGAGGTTATCGAATATGGCAAGAACAGCAAATGTTTTTACTCGTGTTGATCCGGATATAAAAGAACAAGCAGAAGTGATTTTGGAACAGTTGGGGATTCCCATGTCAAATGCAGTTGGAATGTTTTTGCGTCAAGTGGTAATGCAGAGAGGCATTCCGTTTGAAATGAAGCTTCCAACAGCTATTCCGATTGCTTACGGTTCACTTACGAAGGAACAGTTTGACAGTGAGATGGAAAAAGGCATGACTGATATAAGGGAAGGACGCATGTATTCTGCCGATGAAGTCGAAGCGGAAATGCGACGGGATCTCGGTGTATGAGTGATAGCGAAGTCGTATGGAACATTCGTTATACCGAAACGGCAAAGAACGATCTAAAGGGTATTGTTTCGTATATAAAGAATGTTCTGCTCGAAGAAATGATTGCACAGAATATGTATAGTGCGATCACAAGTGCGATACGCTCGCTTGACACTATGCCATTTCGCCATCAGCTTTACCCCGATGAACCGTGGTTCAGTCAGGGCTTGACAGGTACAGAACGGAGTATAACCGAATTCTCGCGGATAACGCCAATATGTCAAGTGGTATCACACAGGACAAGTATCTTACGGTCACGGTCGAGAAGAAGTCTATCGAGGAAGCAAGAACCTATTTCAACCGTATTACATCCTGTTCCTTTGCTTTTTCCATCCCATATCATAAAGCCTTCGTCGCAGGTATTTACCATTTCAATATCTTTTGCCCGTCTGTACAAAAACGTCCCCGGTTCAGCTTCGGTATCCACTCTCACGGATTGCCATTGACCGATGTTATTTCTTGGTTTTTCACCAACATAGTAGATGACAACATTGCTGTATTTTTCATTCAACAGAAATGTCTGCAAAGCTGTATCTGCACCGTAGCAGTCACCGCATAAAAACAGACATCCTAGCTGTGCCATTGGCGCGGCTGCGGGGATGGGCAGGGTGTCGCATACATACGTCGTGGAGTAAGTACAGTCGTTTGCCGGTACACATACGATTCTCTCGGACAGCTCATCCGCGAAGACAACGGCGTACTTGGCAAAACGTACGTACCTGTGGGGCGTGAGCTACTGAAATACGACAACATCGCTGTCAATACCATAGTGAAAAACAAGACAGGCGAGGTCAGCTCCTGCAATGTGCCGTTTTCGGATGACCTTGCGCGGTTCAATGCCGACTATCTGCGCCTGACGCGCGCGGTTGCGGAAAGCTGTGAGAACCACGATCTGACCGACAGCATGGTGATCGGCACCTCTGCGATCATCGATACAGAGATAGACGGTGCCGTCGGCATGAACAGCGGCATCTTCAATAATCCGTTTATCATCTGGGGTAAATATCATAAGGGACTTTTCAGGACGACGCTCAAACTGTCCTTTCAGTTCCACCATACGCAGATGGACGGCGCACACGCAGGGCGTTTTTTGCAGAGGTTACAGGAAAACATTTGTACTCTGAAAACCGGGATGTCAATGGTATGAGCGCCCCGGTTTCGGCGTGCCGAGCTGACGGAGACCGTAAGAATTTTTACATATTGACGGTAAGTGCGCTTGCCGGATATGAAAACATATGATAAATTCACGCTTGACATTTGTGAGGGTATGGTTTATAATTATACTAACGAATGTTAGTTAGCGAGGATAACTATGAAGCAGGAAGATACCAAGCAGAAAATTATCGACAAGGCGCTTGAACTGTTTGCGGCGCACGGATATGATGCAGTCAGCGTTGGAGAGATTGCAAAGGCGATCGGAATTAAGGCACCGTCGCTTTACAATCATTATCCGAGCAAGCAGGCAATTTTTGATGCCATCGTGGAATCCACGGCAAAGCAGTACGAGGCGGACACAGGGAAAATCAATATCCATGTGCAGAATGTCGCGCAGGATATTTCCACCTTTACCGGAATCACAGAGGACGCGCTCTTTGAAAAGGTGCGTCAGACTTTTGTTTACTCCCTCCATAATGAGACCATTTGCAATTTCCGCCGTATGATGACGATTGAACAGTTCCGTTCACCGGAGCTGGCGAACCTGTATTCAAAACGCTATGTGGAGCGTATGATCGACTATCACGCCGGAATTTTCCGCGCACTGATTGCCGTGGGGGAAATCCCGGCAGAGGATCCCGACACATTGGCAATGATGTATGTTGCACCGGTTCTGACGCTCATCGGCATATGTGATCGTCAACCGGAAAAGGAAGGCGAGTGCCTTGAAAAACTCAAAAGTCATGTCAGCCTTTTCTTCCGTATGGTTCACCGCGGCAATGTACAGAAAGGGGAAAGCAAATGAAAAAGCCATTGATACAAAAATTGGGACTGCTCGGCATTGTCAGCTTTCTTTCGTACACGGCGGCGGTGGTTTTTGCACCGCTCGCCTATCCCGGATATAACCGGATGGCACAGGCAGTCAGCGACCTGAGCGCCGCAAACGCACCGTCGCTGGCACTGTGGAATCAGTTGAGTGCGCTTTACAATGCGTGCGAGGTCGTGTGTGTGACCGTTGTTTGCATTTGCAACACTCATCTGAATCACACACAGGAAAACGGATGTGACAGCTCCGGTTTCCTGTGTGTTTTCTATGTAACCGGTTGCCCGGAAGAAGTCATCGTAATCTTCTTTCGAGCAACCTTTGATGAAGATGTGACAGTAACTTATCAGGTGCAATAGTTCATAATATTCGCAGATAAATATGATACAGGGAAGATTCAGCGGTTCTATAAACCTATAAAAAATCCATAATCTTTGCATTGAAAAAGATTTACTTTCCGTAAGGAAAAAATGCTGCAAAGAGTTGCATTTTCAATTTGCTTGTGTTATAATTAATTAAACAATCAGGTAATTGAAAGGAGTGGTGATGTGCGAGTAAGAAATGAAGAAGAATTCAGGCGTAAGAAAAACGAGCTTATGGAAAAATGCTATGAGTGCTACGCGGAGTACGGGCTGGGCGCCGTCGGCATTAAGGGACTTGCCGAGGCGTGCGGCTGCACCTCCGCGAGCCTGTATACCTATTTTGATGATCTGGATGATCTGATCGTCCAATCCACGGCCTACTGCATGAGCAAGGTAGAAGATGACTTCATGGCGAAGGCGCCCGCGGATATTGAGGACGTATGGCGGTTCATTGACGAGATACCCTACTGGACCGCGAAAAAGCACGGAAAGAAATACCGGCTGATGTATCAGGTATATACCCATCCTAAGTATTTTTCCCATGGCAAGGATTTCTTCGAGGGCGTTAACCGGCGGTATTCCGAATATGCCGCGGAGCTGGAAAGCAAAATCGGAATTCCAAAAGACATTATTACCCCGTTGATTTTCATTTTGATCCGCGCCAGTGTCCACTATGCGCTGTTTGAGGATGACTTCTATCTGCAAGCGCAGCTCAGTGTTCTGAAGAAAGGTATCGCACTGTATTTGTCCCAAAAGGACCGCTTATTAAAGGAGGAAAACCCATTATGAAAAAACGAATAATTTCACTGGCCATTAGCGTTCTGATGCTGCTGAGCCTGATTCCGCTGCAGGCATTGGCGGAGACGATCATCTTACCGTTTCCTGACGATGATAATTCGTCTACGATCATCAAGCCCTGGTATCCGAATGCCGATTCAGGCTATGGCTACAATTCCAAGATCAGCGGTGAAGCGATTTTCAGCGCCATGATGGAGCAGACTAAATCCGGAAAAGCGCCGGATTCCTTCAACGACGACACCCTGACGCCCTACGGCACCCAAAAGAACGAAGTTTTTACCATTCTGGAAAAGGCGGAAATCTTTGAATACGTAGCCAATGGTGCAGTCCCGAAAGCCAGGACGTTTCATGATAATTTGCAAGAAGGTCGCTACTCGGTGACATCCGGTAATACGGCTGATATGACAGAGCCTTTCTATGGGGATTACCTTAGAGGATTGCGCTTTGCCCGGGGTGTGGCCTTTGACCCCACCGGTTCCGGACGCAGGGATCACGTGGCAATCGTGGGATTCAGTTACGATGGCATCAAAAAAGATTACCAAAATAAAGACTGCCCTGTTGCCTCTTTCCATCTGTACATTGTCAACGCCGAGACGAAAAAAACAGTAAAGCATATGACGTTTTCATCAGGCAGCGAATTTAGATATGGCGATTTCATATCAGATCTTACCGTTGTGGACTCCGGCAACTTCGTTCAGATCACCGCGGGCGACTATAACGGTGACGGCCGCGACAGCCTTGTCTTCTACGACGGCATAGGCATGTATGAGGTTTCTTACGCAAATTCCGCGTACTCCGGCAAACGCATTTCTGGTGGTGCAAACAAGGAGTCATACTTACATCCCGATCACTCTAAATACAAGATAGGGGCATCCTGGTTGGTACAAAATCAGCTTTGCATGGCTCTTGCCAGCGGAGATGTAAACGGCGACGGTATTGACGACCTGGTCGCCCTCTCCTACACGGGTGATATTACCGAGGAATATGTTAATAAAGCGGGCAACGCAACCTGCATACCCAATCTTTCCGTCGGCTACGGCAAACGCGGCGCCAGCGGGGTCAGCGCCCTTTTCGTTGACCGGGCGTCTGTCGGCACAAAACAGAGCAATGGTACTACGACAAATACCATAGCCTGTCCCGGCGTTGCCGTAGGTGATATTGACGGCGACGGTAAAAACGAGATCATTGCCTCCGGATTTTTTAACCAAAGCAAGCCAACCGATGTCGTAATTGTTGATGACAGCAAAAATGCCGACACCATTGCCTACGCATACTATAAAACCAGCGGCGCGAGCAGCCTGAAACGCGTGGGAAATATCCGAACAATAAAGAGAGGTGAGGTCAGCGGGATCTCAAGGGACGAAAGCCTTCGTGAGCAAGAGTATCTTTTCCAGCAGGTTTCCGTGGAATGTGTGGCGCTGGAGGGAAAGAACACCCAGGAATATGTATTCCTCAACGGTTATTTCTACTGCCTGGATGACTCCGGAAATCTTCAGGGTATCGCCTCAAATAAAATTAGTAAATATCAAGATGGTGATTTCCCTAATCTTTTCTGTGATACTATAAATAAAGATTATAATATTGGAGGTAAAAAAGTCGGAGAAGTATTTATTCAGAGCGCATCGGTAGGAAACGTTTTTGGCGATGACAATGGAAAAGAAGCCATTCTCCTCGTTGTTGGCTACAAAAAAAGAGACAGCAATAACAAGGAAACTTCCTACCACTACAAGCAATGCGTCTATTATGATCGCGGTCGCAATGTTTCGAGCGATATGCAAACAGAGACGGTTTGGTTCAGCATCTTCGGCGAAAGAGACCGTCCTACGAAAAAACTGACCGATAACCCGAATGAGAGCTTTGCGT